>Ga0207419_1000298_pt1 | contig 42108 bp, 37 predicted proteins | sample ElkSloMetagenome_4_FD_184723 | JGI IMG/M metagenome (GOLD analysis project Ga0207419, IMG submission 184723) | Hot spring microbial communities from Elkhorn Slough, Monterey Bay, USA - MD2A (version 2) | ecosystem: Environmental > Aquatic > Marine > Intertidal zone > Estuary: Microbial mat ...
TCTTCTGTAGCTAAACGATTAACAAAAACTTTTTGGTCTTTCTCAACTTTAAATTGATGCCCTGCTATCTCTACAATTGCGTACATAGCGTAACGTTTTTATTATTTTGAATTAAATATTTCGCCATCTCTCCAGAAAGCGGGTGCAAATATACACTGTAGTTAGTTAAACTACAAACGTTTTTAGGTCAAAAAAACCATTTAGGTTTTTAGGCATTTTGTTTTGGCTTAGGGTTATTACTGGTTTTGAAAAACTGCATAAAACCAAGCGTAAGTACAATTGAAGATGCAACGCCTTCTAGAAGAACAATTAATATGAGCACATTCACTCCTACCCCAAGGTTACTGAACCAATCGCTAAGAAGTTGTTGGCTAAATTCCACATCTAAATGAAACATATAAATGGCCATAAAGAGTGTAAACACTGCGGTAGCAATCAAACCTGAGACTATACCTGTTTTGTAGCCATTGATAAAATTGAATGCTTCCTTAGAGGAAAGTTTATAATATTTAATAGAATAGTAAATCCCCAAACTCATTATCACACCATTAAATACCCTCAACCAAGGATTTTCGTGTAAATCAAAAAGTCTTAATATCAAGAAATAAGCAATCAGACTAAAAGCTGTAGATATTCCATATTTTAGGGAAATCTTTAAAGTTGAATTCATAGTTGTTGGATTATTTGGGCAATTTACTAAAGTTAACACAAAAAATAGTATTGCAAACTCTTGTTTTAAGAATTATTTTAGAATTAAAAGGTCTTAAAACGCCCTTGTTTTAAGTATTTTTGATGTGTTTTTGTAACATTACGAAGTTATTACATACTTACAGAATTAAAGCACCGGATTTTTTTCGGTATCAATATTAACTTAATATTTTAAAATGAAAAAAAGTAGAGTTTTATTAAGCTTTTTAGCAATATCCCTCGGTCTTTCGACTTATGCCCAAGAAGTTGAATACAAGGAATTCGATTTAGATAACGGCTTGCACGTCATAATGCATAAAGACAATAAAGCACCAGTGGTGACTGTTGGAGTTATGTACGACGTGGGCGGTAAGGATTTAGGGGGCAGCCCAGATGCACCACGCACGGGTTTTGCCCATTTTTTTGAGCATCTTTTATTCGAGGGCACAAAAAATATAGACCGTGGTGAATGGTTCACCATAGTGTCTTCTAACGGCGGTAGCAATAATGCCAACACCTCCTTGGATAGAACTTACTATTATGAGGTTTTCCCATCAAATAATTTAGAGCTAGGGCTATGGATGGAGTCTGAGCGCATGTTACATCCCGTTATCGACACTGTGGGTGTTAATACTCAAAATGAGGTTGTAAAGGAAGAAAAACGTTTACGCTACGATAACTCGCCCTACGGGCAGCTCTTATTTGCAGTGAGCGATAATCTTTTTGATAAGCACCCCTATAAAAATAAGAATATAGGGGAAATGGAAGATTTAGATGCCTCTACCCTTGACGAATTTCAAGACTATTTCGAGAAATGGTATGGTCCCAATAATGCTGTTCTCGTCGTAACCGGCGATATAGACTACGCTAAAACTGAAGCGATGGTGAAAAAGTATTTCAAGGATATTCCTAAGGGAAATGTGCCCACAAGAAATTTCCCAAAGGAAGAACCTATTACCGAAACCATTGAGGCCACTTACTACGACCCAAATATTCAGATTCCAGCCATAGTTGCTGCATACCGTACACCAGGATGGACAGATAGAGACTCTTATGTGTTAAATATGGTAAGCACCTATTTAAGTGACGGTAAATCCTCTAAGCTTTATAAAAAATTGGTTGACGAGCAAAAAATGGCCCTACAGACCGCTGCCATAAATCTTGGGCAACGAGATTATGGCATTTATGCACTTTTTGGAATTCCCTTAGGTGAAACAAAGCTTGAGGACTTACTTTCTGAAATGGATGAGGAAATTGTTAAAATGCAAAATGAGCTTATTTCAGAAAAAGACTATGAAAAGCTTCAAAACAAATTTGAGAATCAATTTGTTAATTCAAATTCAAGCGTTCAGGGTATAGCTAGCTCGCTGGCAACTTATTATATGTTATATGATGATGTTAATCTTATTAATAATGAACTTGATATTTATCGCTCAATTACTAGACAGGACATTCAGGATGTTGTTAAAAAATATCTGAATCCAAATCAGCGCCTTGAGTTGAAATACCTTCCAAAAGAAAATTCAGAAAAATAAAAATTGAAACATATGAAATCCAAGATATCAATATATTTAATGGCATTTTTAATGTCTCTTAGTGCCTTTGCTCAATTAGACCGATCAAAAATGCCGGAGCCAGGACCTGCTCCTAAGATTTCCTTAGATAAACCTCAAGAATTCAAACTTAAAAATGGTTTGACGGTAATGGTTGTTGAAGACCATAAATTACCAAGAGTATCTTATTCGCTTAGAATGGATAATAAACCGGCCGCTTACGGAAACAAAGCGGGCGTTGAGAGCATTACCGCCGCTATGATGGGCAATGGTACTGTTACAATTCCAAAAGATGAATTTAATGAGGAGGTTGATTTTCTAGGCGCCAGACTTAGCTTTGGGTCAAGCAGTGCCTTTGCCAGCGGGCTTTCAAAATATTCAGAACGTATATTGGAACTTCTGGCCGATGCTGCCATTAACCCTTTGTTAGTTGAAGAAGAGTTTCAAAAAGAAAAAGCCAAATTAATCGATGGATTGAAATCCCAGAAAAAGGATGTTTCTACCGTAGCAAATCGCGTAAGCGCAGCATTGTCTTACGGTAAAAATCATCCCTACGGAGAGTTCACTACTCAGGAAACGGTAAATAACATTACCTTAAGCGATGTAGTATCCTACAATGAATCCAATTATAATCCCAATAATGCTTATTTAGTTGTCGTAGGGGACATTAAATACGACGATATAAAAAACAAAATTGAAGAGTCGTTTGGCGAGTGGACCAAATCTATTGCTGTAGATTATTCAGTACCTAAGGCTAAAGCCAACGTTCAATACCAACAAATCAACTTTGTGGACATGCCCAATGCAGTACAGTCTGAAATTACGGTAACCAATAACGTGGATTTGGAAATGAAAGATCCAGACTATCATGCTGTATTGATTACCAACAAGATTTTTGGGGGTGGCTTCAATAGCTATATGAATATGAATCTTCGTGAAGAGCATGGTTATACATACGGAGCCCGTTCTCGTGTAGGTGCAGACGAATACGCTTCAAGATTTACAGCTGGGGCTGCAGTTAGAAATGAAGTTACGGATAGTGCCGTTGTGGAGACCCTAAAGGAATTAAAACGGATTAAAACTGAGCCAGTAGAACAGGATATGCTTAAAAATGCAAAAGCAAAGTATGTTGGTGATTTTGTTTTGGCGCTGGAAAGTCCGCAAACCATAGCACGTTACGCCTTGAACATCAAGTTGAATGATTTGCCCGAGGATTTCTATTCAACTTATCTTGAAAAAATAAACGCTGTTACTGCCGAAGATGTGCAGAAAATGGCAAACAAATATTTTAAAACAGATAATGCAAGGATTATCGTGGTTGGAAAAGGGAGCGAGGTGCTTGAAAATCTTGAGAAAACTGAAATTCCAATCCGCTATTTTGATAAATATGCCAATACTACTGAAAAGCCTGTTTTCTCAAAACCTATACCTTCTGGCGTAGATGCCCAGAAAGTAATTGGAAATTATATTGAGGCTGTTGGCGGGAAAGAAAATTTAGAGAAAATTAGTTCAATGATGACCATTGCAGATGTCACCATAGAAGGGATGCCATTTAAGCCAAAAGGAACCATGAAAATAATGGCACCCAATAAATCATCCATGGAAATGTCAATTGATGGTATGGGCGTAGTTATGAAACAAAAGTTTGACGGGGAGACGGGTTATCAAGAACAGCAAGGACAAAAAAGGCCCATGTCTGAAAAGGAAATTGAAGCTAAGAAAGCTGAAAGAGGGCTTTTCCCAGAGCTGTATCTAGAGCCATCTAATCTAGAGCTAGAATCGGTTACAACCATTGATGGGGTTGATGTATATAATATCAAGGTAACACGTGATGATAATATGTCCCACAGATATTATTCTACTGAAACAAATCTTTTGGTACGTGAAGAGTCAACAACCGAGGCGCAGGGGCAAAAAATCACTTCAATCGTTGATTATTCTGATTACAAGGAAGTTGATGGTGTCATGCTTCCTTTTACACAAAAAATGACGGCTGGACCTCAAAAAATTACGATGAAAGCCTCTGAAATTAAAATTAATGAAGGGGTAAGCGAAGACGATTTCAAGTAAGAACATTATAAAATCTTCAAAAAGAAAACCCGAATCTTAAACTGAGATTCGGGTTTTTTCTTTTTATAACGCCTAACAAAATTACGATTCAGGGTTGTGAATGCCAACTATATAGTCGCCAGACAAATATTTTTTGGCAACATCATGTAAGTAATCGGTGGTAAGGTTTTTTACCTTTTTCTCATACTCCATAATTTTATTGATATCCTTGTTGAGATAATCAGCGTTTCTCAAAGCCCTTAACCAGTAACGGTTTTGTTTCATATCTTCTTTATGGTCTAACAAGTAGGTTTCCTTAACCTTGTCTAAATCTTTTTGTGTCGGGCCACCAGCAACTATCTTCTCAACTTCAGCTAATGCGGCATTTTTTAATTTTTCAACATTTTCAGGACCGCAGGGAAAACTGATATTCAATGAATACCAGTCGTAAGGCATATTGCTAATATTGCCCCTCGCACCAACACCGTAAACGCCGCCCTCTTCCTCACGAAGTTGCTCAACCAGTTTAATGGTTAAGATTTCGCCCAAGGTTTGAAGTGCAAAGTCTTCTTTTGCCTCGTACTCAGTTGGGCCGTGATAAGTGATTCTTACAGAACTTTTCGGGTCTTCGCCCTTTTCAATTATTTTTTCATGTTGTCCAGTCAACGGTCTGAAATCTGAGACTTCGTACATTTCATTAGAGTTCAAGCCTGGCAAACTAGCAATATATTTTTCAGAGAGCTCAATAAGTTGCTTTTCATTAATATTTCCGACGAAATAAAAATGAAAGTCCCCAGCATCGGCAAAACGCTCCTTATATTTATCATAGGCCAAATCATAATCAGCTTTGTCCATATCCTCCGGTGTTGGGAAACCAGTATATCTAGGGTTATCACCATACATAAATTCACCCATTTTAATGGAAAAATAGGTTTGTGGATTGGACATCATGTTACCCAAGAATGATTTCTGCTTTTCAACAAAAGACTGAAATGCTTCTTCATCCTTATTTAACGAGGTAAAGTAGAGATGAATCATTTGGAACATGGTCTCTAGGTCTTTTGGCGACGCATTACCAGACATATTCTCGCTGTATGTACTAATTCTTGGTCTCACGTTTACGATTTTTCCAGATAGCATCTTACTCATTTCCGTTTTGTCAAAACCATTAACACCAGCTTCGGGAAGACCTCCATTTGCATTTACAGTAGCCTTATGTTCATCTACTGTGTAAAGCGAACTGCCACCGTAACTAAAGGCATCAAAAAGGATCTCATCGTTTTTGAAGTCGGTATCCTTATAGGTAATCTTTGCGCCATTACTTAAGGTCAAGGTGGTAGTACCAATGGTCTCATTAGTCTCGTAATTTGTAATATTTCCTGCTTTTGGCATATCAGTAATCATTGACTCGGCAACGGCTTCATCCTGGTAGGGTTCCAAGGTTTTATTTTCTACAGTGCTAAGCACCTCTTCAACTTGGGCTTTGGTCACCGGTTGCAGGCTATCTTTTTTTGGCCCGGTTAAAATGATTACCCGGTTTTTGTCCTTAATGTAATTTGAAATCAAGGCATTAACCTCATCCACACTTATGGTTGGTAACTGCTCCTTATAAAACTCGAACTCCCAAGTAATTCCAGGCATAGGTTCATTTTCTAGATAATGCCTTACGTGTTCTCCAACAATACGTTCTGATTCCATTTTATCCCTATCTTTATAGCTCTTTTCCATACGCGCCATGATATCTTTTTTGGCACGCTCAAACTCACCTTCAAAAAAACCGTGTTGCTTAACGCGTTCATTTTCCTCTAAAAGCGTTCGCAGAGCTTTTAGTTGACCGGTTTCATTGGTCATGGCAAAAGACTGAAACGCATCCTTTGTCTTGGCATAAGTACCCCCGTGATAGGTAAACCCATAAACAAAGGGTGGGTTTGGACTGTTGGTTAATTCGTTTAATCGATTGTTGATCATTTGGGAAAACACATTCTCGACCATAGAGTGACGATAATCTTCTAAGGTTTTGTCTGGTTTTGCATTTTCCTCATCCTTAAATATAATGCGTACTTGGGAAAATGCAGCCTCCTTGTCAGATTCGATTGAAATGAAAGTCTCTTCGTGGTTTGGTAGTTCATAAGATTTTCTCGGCCGAGGGTTTGCTGGCATGTTAAGGCCACTAAAATGGTCTTTTATTTTCTTTTCTAAAGTAGCAACATCTACATCGCCAACTGCCATGACCGCCATCAAATCTGGCCTGTACCAATCCTTATAAAATCTTTTTAGGCTTTCATATTCAAAATTTTCTAGCACTTCTTTTTTTCCAATCGGTAATCGCTTAGCATATTTGGACCCATAGAGCATTTTGGGCAAATATTCCTGCATCATGCGTTCATCTGCCCCTTTACCCAAACGATATTCCTCGAGCACTACACCGCGTTCACCATCAATCTGTTTGGGTGTAAGCAGGGCATTGTGCGCCCAATCCTCAATCACTTGAAACCCTTTTTCAAGTTTTTCTGGATCATCACTTGGAATTGGTAGGATGTAAACCGTTTCATCAAAACTGGTATAGGCATTTAAATGGGCTCCAAATTTAACGCCGATACTTTGCAAATAGTCAACCAGTTCGTTCTTTTTAAAATTTTTGGTACCATTAAAGTTCATGTGCTCCATAAAATGTGCAAGACCTTGTTGGTCGTCGTCTTCAAGAATAGAACCGGCGTTTACCACCAAACGCAATTCAACCTTATCCTCTGGTTTACCATTATTTTTAATGTAGTAGGTAAGGCCATTATCCAAGGTACCCATTTTCACCGTTGGATCGAAGGGGATTTTGGAGTCTGCAACCACTTTATTTGGTGTCAATGTGTTAGTCTCCTGTGCGAAACTGGTTGCTGATAACGACAGATAAATCGTAAAAACCAGCAATATTCTTCTAATTTTAATCATAATTAATATTTGAATAATAAAATGTTAGATTTTAACTATAAATTTAGTTATAAAATTTAGATGAGACATTTTTTTATTTTAAAGTTCTTCTACTAATTGATTTTAGGCTCATAAATCCTTGCAGTGTTAAGAAATCTGAATAGTTGTGCTTGAACTTGGCAGTTATGTTTGTATTGCATTCTATTAATAATGTGAAATGCAGGAATTATTCTCGAATCCCTTATCCATGCAAATAAAAAAGCTCCTCAACATAATCAAGACAGTATTAATTTAATCCCTTCTAATAGTTTAATGAAAGGTTTGTGCTCATAGAAATCCCCGCTTTATTGTGTATTCTATTTTCAATAAAAATGACATCGTGTCATACTTTTTCAACTGGCACAAAGATTGACATTTGTATGATGAAAATAAAAATGAACAATAACGTTTCCGCAATAATCAAAGGAAACATATAAACTTAAACATATAGTTATGAGTAAAATAATAGGAATTGATTTAGGAACGACCAACTCATGTGTTTCCGTTATGGAGGGAAACGAGCCGGTCGTAATACCAAACGCTGAGGGTAAGCGTACAACACCATCTGTAATTGCCTTTGTAGAAGGCGGCGAAATTAAAGTTGGTGACCCAGCAAAAAGGCAGGCAGTAACTAACCCTGAAAAAACAGTTTATTCGATTAAACGTTTTATGGGTAACAAATATTCAGAATCTAAAAATGAGGCTGAGCGTGTGCCATATAAAGTAGTTAAAGGTGATAATGACACTCCAAGAGTTGATATTGAGGGGCGTCTCTATACACCGCAAGAACTTTCTGCAATGATTCTTCAAAAAATGAAGAAAACGGCCGAGGATTATCTTGGTGCGGATGTAAGCGGTGCGGTAATTACGGTACCAGCTTATTTTAATGATTCGCAGCGTCAAGCAACCAAGGAAGCTGGTGAGATTGCAGGTTTAAAGGTTGAAAGAATTATCAACGAACCTACTGCAGCCGCTTTAGCTTACGGTATGGATAAAAAAGGGGTTGATCAAAAAATAGTGGTTTTTGACTTTGGTGGAGGAACACACGATGTTTCAATTTTAGAACTTGGAGACGGAGTATTTGAAGTTTTAGCCACAGATGGAGATACACATTTAGGAGGTGATGATGTAGATGAAAAAATCATTAATTGGTTAGCAAATGAATTTAAGGCTGACGAAGATATTGATTTAAGAAATGATCCAATGGCTCTACAAAGGCTTAAAGAAGCTGCTGAAAAAGCTAAAATTGAACTATCCTCCTCTGCACAGACAGAAGTCAATTTACCTTATGTTACAGCTACTGCAACGGGTCCAAAGCACTTGGTAAGGACACTAACCCGTTCAAAATTTGAGCAGTTAATTGATGACTTGGTGAAAAGAACCATTGAGCCTTGTGAATCTGCATTAAAAGCTGCCGATTTAACCAAAAGCGATATAGACCAAATCATCTTGGTTGGAGGTTCTACCAGAATTCCGGCAGTTCAGCAAGCTGTTGAAAAATTCTTTGGGAAAGCGCCAAGTAAAGGTGTTAATCCAGATGAGGTAGTTTCGTTAGGTGCCGCTATACAAGGTGGTGTTTTAACTGGGGATGTAAAGGATGTTTTACTCTTGGATGTTACCCCTCTGTCACTTGGTATTGAAACCATGGGTAATGTAATGACCAAACTTATTGAAGCCAATACAACCATACCCACCAAAAAGTCACAGGTGTTTTCAACGGCAGCAGACAATCAACCATCGGTAGAAATTCACGTTTTACAAGGTGAAAGATCAATGGCGGCAGATAATAAAACCATAGGACGCTTTCATCTAGATGGGATACCACCAGCAAAAAGAGGTACTCCCCAAATTGAAGTTACTTTTGATATCGATGCAAATGGAATTATCAAAGTGTCTGCGGAAGATAAAGCTACGGGCAAGAAACAGGATATTAGAATTGAAGCTTCCTCTGGCCTAACCGAAGAGGAAATCAATAAAATGAAGCAAGAGGCTGAAGCTAACGCCGAAGCTGATGCAAAAGCTAAGGAAACTGCCGATAAGCTAAATCAAGCCGATGCGATGATTTTCCAAACCGAAAGTCAGCTTAAAGAGTTTGGTGATAAATTATCAGAAGATAAGAAAAAACCAATTGAAGATGCTTTGGCAGAATTGAAAAAAGCTTATGAAACAAAGGATATAGGTCTTATTGAGCCTGCCCTTGAGAAAATAAATGCAGCCTGGAAAGAGGCTTCAGAAGAAATGTACAAAGCACAAGCCGAAGCTGGCGGACAGCCAGGTGCGGAGCCTACCGGCGGTGGAACCGATGCTGGAGCAGGTGCAAAAGGTCAGGAAAACAGCGATGTTGAAGACGTAGATTTCGAGGAAGTTAAGTAAGTTGGGTTATAAATTTCTCGTTTTCTGTGAAATTTGCGAGAATTATATTTGCCTATGGCTTTAGGTCATTATTCAATTTAGAACCTCTCACTGTACGAAAACTAAGCTAGTAAATTAAATTGTAATTAATTTTAGGCTTTAAAATTAAAGCTCATTCAAAATATGAATGAGCTTTTTTTTGTGCTGTATTTATTTGTTCATTTTTCTAAACATCTTGCTTATTGTTACAGAATGAGGAAAAGTTACTGCTGCTAAAAATGAGAAGAATAGTGCGTAAAAAACATCAATAGCATTGAAAAAATAGTAAAATACTAAAATCGCTATAACAGAAACCAGCCAATATGGTATGGCATTCTTGATATAGTCTAAAAGACTTTTTCGATTAAATTTTTGGTAAACAAAGTTTATTTGGTCGTAAAGTGACGGTAGGCTATGCCATAACACAAAATAAATAGCGAAACCCCAGATAAGGGATGAAATCTTAAATATAACCGAGAATACTAAAAGATATAGCATTTCATTTATTGAGTTTAGAACCAATACCTTGTTCCTTAATCCTAAATACACGGCACTTATTATAAACGATAGGCCTGTGGTCACAAACGCCCAATCAATAAAACCAGGTGGTATTTTAAAATTAGCAATAGTATCAATAATGCCTATAACTTCAGGTTTGTTGAAAATAAATAATAGAAACAAAATAAATAGGCCGTAGCTCAAATAGAATAAAGATTTTAAGGCATAAGCGCCATCAAGCTTGAAATGTTCCCAATGCTGTTCTCCAAAATGATAGGCACTAAATATTATGAATAAAGCCAGGGCTAGTAAAGGCAAAATGTAAAAAAAGACGAATACAATAGCTACTACAGCTATATAGCCCATTAAAATTCCAAGTTTAGAAAATCTTTTATTAAATAATGCCAGCTTGTCAAAAAGAAGTAAGTCGTTAGAGCCGTGTAATATCCCAAAGGATAAAATTAAAACAAAGCCTAAAATAGTTTCTAATGTGCTCGTTAACAAAGACGCTAGCCACAAACAAACAAAACTTAATACAATTGCAATATTCTTAGAATAAACCATAAAAACGTAAAATTATGATAAAAATAACAGTGCAGCATTAACATTTTATAAAAATTTTTGTTTAATTTTATCCTTGATATTTTAAACAAATTAACTAAATCTCTTATTATGAAGTCATTATTATTCATTGCTGAAGTTAGTTCCAAACTAGACCCTACGGACTATGTTGGATTTACCTTTTTTGTAGGCAGTATGGCCATGATGGCCGCTTCTGCTTTTTTCTTTTTGTCCCTGAGTCAGTTTGACCGCAAATGGAGAACATCAATTCTCGTATCAGGATTAATTACCTTCATTGCCGCTGTACACTATTTTTACATGCGTGACTATTGGTTTGCCAACGTCGAATCCCCGACCTTCTTTAGGTATGTGGATTGGCTATTAACAGTTCCATTAATGTGTGTTGAATTTTATTTGATATTGAGAGTTGCAGGAGCCAAACAGTCTCTAATGTGGAAACTCATACTATGGTCGGTAGTTATGTTGGTAACTGGTTATTTTGGTGAAGCGGTTTATACAACTGGTTCGGGACCAGCTATCTGGGGTGGTATTTCGGGATTAGCTTATTTCATTATTGTATATATTATTTGGTTTGGTGAAGCAAAAAAACTTGCAAATAATTCAGGTCCAGAAATTCTGAGAGCTCACAAATTACTATGTTGGTTTGTACTTGTAGGTTGGGCGATTTATCCCTTAGGCTATATGTTAGGAACAGAGGGATGGTATAACAGTATATTTGGAAGAGGCAGTGTAGATGTGGCTTACAATATTGCCGATGCTATAAATAAAATAGGATTCGGTCTTGTAATCTATGCACTTGCAATAAAAAAGCAAGCACCGGTAGTTGATTGATTCTTGATTTTTGATTTTATTGAAAAAGCCAGCGATACTTCGTTGGCTTTTTTTGGCTTATAACATTCCAAACCTAAGTCTGCCTAGAAATCCAGTGAAAGCGTTTATTTAAAGTAACTAGTGCGCTTTCATGCTTCAAACTCTAATAAGATTGAATATGGTTTTTTTTGATAGATTGTAAACCTATTATAAACAGATACAAACGGACTTGGAGTTTCCAATGTCTAATTAAGATTTAGATGCTCCTTTATTTTCGCTATTAGCCAAATAAACCCCAAATAAAATAATTATGGTTGCTCCCAATTGTAAAAGGCCAAACTCCTCTCCATCCACCAATCCCCAAATCAAGGCCACCACGGGCATGAGATAAGTAACAGAAGATGCAAACACGGGCGTTGAGATTTGTACCAATCTAAAAAACACAATTTTTGCCAGTGCCGTCCCAAATATTGAAAGTATCGCAATAAAAACGAGCGACATCAACAAATCGGGGTGATTTAAGGTTTTTGCAGAGAAAAAATCACTGACTAGTAATACAATGAACGATGGTATAATGATACCCACGTAATTTCCTGCGGCAATCGCAAGAGGTTCTGTATCCTGTAGAAACCGTTTAATGATATTAGCATTTAAGGCATACATTATAGATGCAACAATAACAAAACCTGCATAAAGGTAATTCTGATCAGGATTTACATCGGCGCCTCGAAGCACTAAAATTGAAGTTCCCGTAAAACCTATTATCACGCCAATAAACTGTCGTTTAGTAAAGCCGATTCCAAATATTGCGAAACCCAGTAAAATGGCGTTTAAAGGTACAAGGGAATTTAATACCGATGTAATGGCACTATCAATCTCCGTTTGGGCAATTGCAAAAAGAAATGCTGGGAAAAACGAACCGATAAACCCAGAAATCACAACCCACTTAAACTCCTGCTTCGTGAGATTCTTTAATTTTTTATATCCAAATATCAGCAATATGATACCTGTAATCAACGTTCTGACCGCTCCAAGCTGGTAGGGCGATAATCCAATAAGCCCCTTTTTAATTAGAATAAAGCTACTCCCCCAAATGATTGAAAGAATCACCAGGTAAAGCCACTTCCTTTTTGTTTCTGTCATACAGTCTTAACTAATTCACAAAGAACGTTAATTTGATTTATCAAAATGTCTCTTTTTCCTATTTTTGTTTACATTTTAAAACCTATTGATTTATGAAGACTTACCTAATGACATTTTTAATGGCTGTTGCTCTATTCTCTTGCAAGAATCAAGAGGCCGATGTCAAAAGCATCCCAAATAAAACAACTAAAGTTGAAAAAAAATTAGACCCAAATGCCACTTATGCAAAGGCAGAGTTTAAAATTGAAGGTATGACCTGTGCTATGGGTTGCGCAAAAACCATTGAAAAAAAGATGGCAAAAATGGACGGCGTAAAAACAGCTAAAGTTGATTTTGAGAGAGAGCTAGCCATGGTAGAATATGATGAAGCCATGGTAACCCCTAATAATTTAGAGGCAACGGTTTCAAAGGCTGGGGAAAGCTATAAGGTAAAGGACATGAAAAAGGTTGAATCCTTTTCAACTGAAGAAGCACCTGAAAAATAATTGCTTTTCCAATGGGCATACACTAGAAGACTCTTTTAAATCTCATTTTAACAAATTAAGGTTAAATACTATCGTTTTTACGTTTTAAACTACCTGACTTAGCTCGCATTGGCTTTAATAATGACGATGCCATCTCATCTTAGGTGCCAACCATTCGCCGCCAACCGGATATTAATTGTTACCTTTCTCCTCGAATCTTGACAATTAGGCCTAAATTAGTGGGATTAGCTGCTATCGTATAAATTGGAGCACGAGTAATAATCCTTACGCCAACCTAGCATAAAAAAACGCTAAAATGAAGGTATTGTTTTAGCCTTGGCTCTTGTACCAAATGGCCGTTTACGTTTTATAGACTTAGCAATGCGCATATAGGCTATAATTTGTTTTGCCGCACTTTAGAAAATCCCCGTCTTACCGCATTAAAAGTACTGTAACTCTTATCTTTTCATCTATATAGCCGAAATTTCTATAGCACCTTGAAGTTACCGCATCCTTAATTTGTAAAGTAAGGGCTGTCTATACTGTCCATTCCATTGTTACGTTCGCATGCTCAATTGTAGGTTTTGAAATATGTTTTATTATGAAACCAATAGCCGAGTAAGTAGCTTTACTATTAGCTTGTTCATGTATTCCAGTGTTTAAAAGGATGTTTGCTCAACTGTGAATTATAATACCGTTTGTTACCAGTAACTTCTTTCGCTAACCAGCTTGGTCTTTTAAAATTTTCACTTTCAGCTTGCAACTCTATCTCGGCAATTATGAGCCCGTCATTATCTCCTAAAAACACATCCACCTCATAAGTGTGATGACCAAACTCAATCTCATATCGTATCTTTTCGATGATTCCTTCTTCACAAAGTTGGAGCAGTGCTTCAGCTTCCAATCCTGTTATTTCTGTCTCCCATTCAAACCGAGACAGACCGTTATTTGATGATTTTCCCTTTACGGTAAGAAACCCTTTTTCTCCTATCAATCTTATTCTTACTGTTCGTTCTGGGTCTGTATTTAAAAAGCCTTGTACAATTCTAAAATGACGTTTCGATGCTCCTTTGAAAGCATCAGACGTAACTAAAAATTTGCGTTCTATCTCTTGCATCTTAAGTACCCTGAAAGGTGTGTTTTTTTTTGAATAAAACCAACAAATTGAGTAATCAATTGGGGTCTATAAGGGAAACGTACATCCCTTTAATTACAAATAGTCCTACCGCCATTAACCTGCTTCAAACTGTTTATAAGAGAAGGCTCATAAAAACTGTGATATGGGATTCCCGCATTCGCAGGAATGCCTAAATTTACATCATGTCGCTCGATTTACCAATTCGAAAAATAATCCATGTAGATATGGATGCCTTTTATGCCTCTGTGGCTGAAATGGATAATCCTGAATTGAAAGGAAAAGCTATTGCAGTTGGTGGCGGTAGTTCTAGAGGTGTTATTAGCGCTGCCAGTTACGAAGCGCGCAAATTTGGAGTAAAAAGTGCCATGTCTGGTAGACTCGCAGAAAAACTTTGCCCTCATATTATCTTTGTGAAGAGCGATTTTGACCGTTATCGCGAAATTTCAAAACAAGTAAGAAGTATCTTTTTTGATTATACTGACTTGGTCGAACCGCTTTCCCTAGATGAAGCCTATCTAGATGTGACCCAGAACAAGAAAGGAAACCCAAGTGCGTCCCTTATTGCCAAGGAAATCCGTAATCGTATTTTTAATGAAGTAGGGCTTGCCGCTTCAGCAGGAATATCCATAAATAAATTTATTGCTAAGATTGCCAGCGATATTAACAAACCCAATGGGCAAAAAACCATAAATCCAGAGGATGTTATCCCTTTTTTAGAAGCATTGGATATTAGAAAATTTTACGGCGTTGGTAAAGTTACTGCAGAAAAAATGTATCAAAAAGGCATTTTCACTGGACAGGATTTAAAATCAAAATCCCTTGAATACCTAGAAGATAATTTTGGCAAGTCAGGTCGCTTTTATTACGATGTTGTTCGCGGTATTCATCTCAGTGAAGTGAAACCAAACCGCATTAGGAAATCCTTAGCGGCAGAACGAACCTTTAGCGAGAATCTTTCTTCGGAAATTTTCATGCTTGAAAAACTAAATCTTATTGCCGAGGAAGTCGCGAAACGCTTGGCAAAAAATCAAGTAGCCGGCAAGACCATTACCCTAAAAATAAAATACAGTGACTTTACGCTCCACACAAGAAGCAAAACATTGCCGTATTTTATTTCAGATAAGAGTATGGTTTTGGAGAATGCCAAGAACTTGCTTTATCAAGAAAAATTAGAAAACTCTGTTCGCCTTCTAGGAATTTCACTTTCCAATTTGAATACGGAACAATCCAAAAAGAAAATTTCAAATGATGAAAAACCGGTAAGTGTTCAGTTAAAATTTGAGTTTTAATGTTTAGAACCTCTAGGTATGATTAATAATTTCAGTCTCAACCTCAGCAAATCGACGAAACATTTCCATAACACCACAATACTTTTCAACAGATAGGTTCACTGCTTTTTGAATTTGTGTTTCATTCAAATCCTCACCGTAGAAATGGTATTCAACCTTGACCTGATGGTAATATTTAGGGTGATTGGTAGTTAGCTCTCCGTAAATATCAATCCTGAAATCGGAAAACTTCACCTTCATCTTCTTAAGAATTGAAACTACATCCAATCCTGAGCATCCTGCCAAAGACGACAGCATCATTGCCTTAGGGCTCAACCCAGAATTGTAGCCGCCGTTTTCAATAGATGCATCCATCATCACCAGTTTACCGGAGGGGTTGTCAGACTCAAATTGCAGCGCGCCTTTCCAGTGGGTAACAACTTTATTTGTCATGTTTATGTGTTTAATGTGTTTGATTTTTTTTTAGTATTTGGAAATACTTACTGGCGTAATAAGATATAAGACCACTTCGCTGTTAGACATAAGAAACAAGACCTTTTAATTTTAATTCATTCAATTTCATCAGATTAATAACCTTTTAGGATAATCCTCTTCAGAATAGACTCTTAATCCATTATTTTAAATAATTAGCCAACAATTCAAAATTTAATGTTTAATTACGATTCAACTTGAAACCCTGAACCTTGAACCTTGAACTCGAAACTATTGATTATTTTTATCAAAATTACCAAAAATTAAAACCAAATGGCCTTAGTTACTCCGTTATCACCAGAACACGACCCGGAAACTGCAAAACTTGCTGAATTTTTTAATGAAACCTTGGGATTTTGTCCTAATTCAGTCTTGACCATGCAGCGACGGCCTGCAATTTCAAAAGCCTTTATCAATTTAAATAAGGCGGTTATGGCCAATGAAGGTCGTGTGACATCTGCCCTAAAACGAATGATTGCCTGGGTAAGCAGCAATGCTACGGGATGCAGATACTGCCAAGCGCACGCGATTAGAGCTGCAGAACGTTATGGTGCTGAGCAAGAGCAATTGGATAATATTTGGGAATACCGCACCCATCCAGCATTTTCAGATGCCGAACGTGCAGCATTAGATTTTAGCCTTGCCGCTTCCCAAGTACCTAACGCAGTTAATGCTGAAATAAAAGAACGCTTGTACAAACACTGGGATGAAGGTGAAATCGTTGAAATGCTTGGTGTTATTTCCTTGTTTGGCTACCTCAACCGCTGGAACGATTCTATGGGCACGACCTTGGAAGAAGATGCCATTAATAGCGGAAATGAATTTTTGGGAAAACATGGTTTTGAGGTTGGGAAACATGATGGATCTATTTACTAAACATTTTGAGCTATCTGTATGAATCAAAAGATTCAAAATACTATAATTTAAATACTACCAGTTGCAATACAACAGTTTATGAAATTGTGAAGTCATGCGAAATAAAAGCTCACATTACTTTCATAAGCATTAAATTTTCTAAAATATTAAAGACAGCTAAATCTTGCAATTTTCTTAACAATATGATATCTAAATTTAATGTATTTTAGGATAAGTTCGAAGTTGATAACTGTAATATACTAAGCACAATACAATATTGGTGTTGCTATATGAGTTGAATTACATTTTTAGCTAAGCTGACACAATGATCAACCAAAGACTTAAAATTCATTAAACCAAAATAAAATTATGAGTAAACTACTTAAAAAATTTACATACGGATATTATATCATGACTGCTTTGAAAAGAGCAGATAAACTTAAAACTCGCAAAAAAGATTATATAGCAGCCGGAACCATAAACTGGATATCTCAAGTATCATTCTCCCCAAAAATCATTTCTGTAGCTGTAGGACAAAAAAGTGATTTAAATGAAACCATAGATTATAGTGGTCAATTTACTGTTCATTTGCTATCGGAAGACAATAAAGAATATGTTTCAAAATTTGGCTTGAAATCCAGTATCGAAGATGGAAAAATAAATGATGTAGCTTTCAATAAACTAAATGACCAAGTCATTTTACCAGATACGTTAGGGTATGTAACCTGTAAAGTTGTTGAAAGTTTGAATATGGGGGACCACACGGTTTATTTTGGAGAGGTCATAAATGAAGAAATTCATAAAGACAAGAAAGCGCTATGTACCATGCAACTTACATCAGAATATACTAAGGATAAAGCAGAGGTTTAATTACTACCGATTTACTCATTTAGAATTTGACTAATTCTTGAACAGAGCTATTTTGCTATAAATCTTAATTGGAGCAAATAGTCAATCTCTATTCATTTAATACACGTTTTTAATTACAAAGGATAGTTCCAACATTTAATATACTGTTATCCTCAAGAGCGATATAAAGAGACTAGGCCTTTAGCAACTATAAATGAATTAGAATGTGTTCATATTATTAACCTGAGTTCGATTAATATTTCAAAATTAAAATTGGAGGCAATTTAATTTTTTTTAGCAGCGATTGGCATTAATCTGAAAAATCACATATTCTATTTACAGCAAGCTTCAAATCAGGTATCACTTTAACTTCAAACCAAGGATTTTTCATGATCCAAAAACGATTACGGGGACTTGGATGCGGCAAGGGAAAATACTTTGGTAGATAGTCTTTGTAACTAGCGACTGTTTCGGTCAATGTGATTTTTGCATCGGATTTTAAATATTGTTTTTGAGCGTACATCCCGATTAATATAACCAATTGTACATTTTCTAATTCTTTCCATAACTGATTGTGCCAAGTTGGGGCGCATTCAGGTCTAGGAGGTAAGTCGCCGCTTTTCCCTTTACCAGGATAGCAAAAGCCCATGGGCATAATGGCGAAATTTTCAGGATTATAAAATTCATCCCACGATACGCCGAGCCATTCTCTTAGACGTTTACCTCCAGCATCATCCCATGCCACTCCAGATTGGTGCGCAACTCTACCTGGTGCCTGACTCAATAAAACTATTTTTGACTTTCTGTGGGCGTCTAGAATTGGCTTAGCGCTAAGGGGGAGATGCTCTTCGCAAATGCGGCATTGGCGAATATTGTTTAATAATTCTTGCATCTAACTGCTTTTAAACATGCTTTTCAAGTCATTTGCATAAGACGGATAGGTGAAAATCATTTTTTTGAATTCGGAGACGGTCATTCCGTTATTCATGGCAGTGGTAAATATATTAATGTCCTCATTGGCCTGTTCGCTCAATAAATGAGCCCCAACGATTTTATCGGTTCGTTCATTTACCAAAATTTTGTACGCATAAGTATCTTCATTATTCTTTTTAGCATTAAACCAGTCTGCTACATCACCTTTAAATACCTTTATATCCTTATATCGGGATTCTGCTTGTTCTTCAGAAAGTCCTACGCTACAAAGATTGGGATGAGTAAACACCACTGAAGGCACTAAGGGATGCTCAAATAGCTTTTGGTTGCCATTAATGATATTGTGACCAACTATATAACCCTGCAAACCAGATAGTGGTGTTAAGGGTAGGGATAGATTTGACACGTCCCCACAAGCATAAACCTGTGGATTGGTTTCGCTTTGAAGAAAATCATTAACGTGAACTCCCGTATCGTCGGCCCCAATAGTTGCTTTTTCTAGATTGAGCCGCTTTACCGCAGGCACACGGCCAGAAGTATTAAATACAAGTCTAGATGACAATTTTTGTTTCTTCCCGTTTAAAATATAGCTGAGGCGGTAATTTTTATAAAGCTCTTCTATTGCTTTTGGCTCTGCGTTAAATATAAAATTCACACCAAGGTTTTCAAGACGTTTTTGAGCCAATCCAACCAAAAACGGGTCAAAGGGCTTTAATGGCCGAGAGCCTCTTTCTATAATTGTTACTTCGGTTCCTAAGGATGCCAACATACCCGCAAACTCTATCCCTACGTAACCGGCGCCTATAAAGATTGCGGTTTCGGGTATTTCTGTTAGGTTTAAAATATCATCACTTTTTTTTAAGAATTTTGCACCTTCAAAATGCAGTTCTCTTGGCACGTATCCTGTAGCAATCACAAATTTATCTGCTGAAATTATCTTGCCCTCTACCTCTATTTCTGAATTGTTGATGAATTTTGGCGATTGGTGATATAAATCTATATGCAGTGCTTTGAGGTCTTTTTCTGTTGAAACCGGAACGGCATCTGTAAATTGTGACTTAAATTTTTGAACGGTTTTCCAATCTATTTCTGGTTGTGCTAATACGCCTAAATCCTTTAGTTGCTTAGAACGTTGCATCAATTCTGAAAACTGAAGTAAGACTTTTTTAGGGTCACAACCCCGGATGGCACAAGTACCACCAAATTCCCTTTTATCTGCAACGGCAACCTTGAGACCTGATTTAGCGCAAGCTTCGGCCGCCGTCTGTCCAGCAATGCCGCTGCCGATTACAAAAACGTTGTAGTGTTTTGATGTCATGCCGTTAAATTAATTACTTTTTTAAAAATCTAGAGTCTTTAATTATTTAGATGTTGACCTAAATGCTCTTAGAAATTACTTTTCACCACCTAAAAAAAAGGTAATGATTGTTTAAGGGCAAAAACAGCTTCAATTATTTCGGCCACCAACAATTATCACAATCTCACCCTTTGGCGGCTTCTTTGTATAATGTTCCAAAACCTCTTTCGTAGTACCTCTTATCGTTTCTTCGTAGAGTTTTGTGAGTTCCCTTGAAACGGAAATCGGACGATTATCCCCAAAATAGTCGCAGAAATCGGTAAGGGTTTTGTTAAGCTTGTGGGGACTTTCGTAGAAAATGATTGTTCGGGTTTCTTCGGCAAGATGCTTTAATCGGGTTTGTCGTCCCTTTTTTACGGGTAAGAATCCCTCAAATACAAACTTATTGTTTGGCAGGCCAGAATTGACCAAGGCTGGAACAAATGCGGTGGCACCGGGTAGGCATTCAACCTCAATATTATTCTCAACGCAAGCCCTTGTTAACAAAAAACCAGGATCTGAAATGGCTGGCGTACCGGCATCACTTATTAGTGCGACTAATTGTCCAGCTTTTAGTTTTCGAACTAAGCCCTCTACCATTCTATGCTCATTGTGGGCATGGTGACTCTGCATTGAAGTGGTTATGCCGTAATGTTTTAGAAGCTTTCCACTGGTGCGTGTATCCTCGGCAAGTATTAAATCGGCCTGTTGTAAAACGGTAACGGCACGATAGGTCATGTCCTTAAGATTTCCGATAGGTGTAGGTACGAGATAAAGTTTACCCATTAATTAAACTTAGCCTCAACAATGGTCATAAACCGGTTTTCATACTCTTCTTTACCATCCCAGTTATTGTAATCTGGTTTTACAATATCCTGAACCAAATGTGAGGCTTCCTCAAAATCGCTCGTTGTATTTAATTGGGACAATACACGTTCGTAATCTTCAATTTTACCGTTGAAGAGATGTTTGATAAAGGCCAACTTATCGTTTAAACCAATTTTTAAACCCCCTGTTTTTATTTTGTCGTTGAGTGATTTTTTTAGGTTATATGAGGCTTTATTCTCCGATACCGGTTCAAATTCTGGGAATTTTTCGAACCCGGCGGTTAAATCCTCAAATGTATGGCTAGATTTGGCTTTTTTCTCGGTTACTATCTTAATGAGTTCATCGACCTGCTGACTCTCCTCTGGCATCTGGGCGACCATGTCTTTTATTTTTTCCATGACGGGCTCATAGATGTCATCGTCTTCCTTTTCGTCCATATTAACATAAATCTTATCTTCAACCTCAATGTTATCACTCACTTTATTATTAAAGGCCTGATCCAACATATCAAAAAATGAGGAATCATTACCAATGGTGGGGAACTTACCATCAAGGTTTTCATTAGCAAACTTAAGTACGCTTAGCGTTTCATAAAGCGCAGCAACTTCGGCGTGCATCTTAATAACATCCTCCTTATCCTTCAATTGAAGAATGCGATGGGCGATGCTTACTAAATCTGATTCTAATTTTTTCTTCATCTTTTTTCTTATTCAAGCTGAATCCCGAAAGTTACGGATTCATATTTCTAGTTTTAAAATCGTGTGGACTTTTGTTTTTTGGTAAATTTGCGCCACCTTTATACAAAACGGAGTAGCATCCGATTTTAGTGTTAAAACTACGAAATGTTTCTCGAAAATACTGTTAATCACAAAGAACAATTTGGATGGATTGAAGTCATCTGCGGCTCGATGTTTTCGGGAAAGACCGAGGAATTGATTCGGCGTTTAAAACGGGCAAAATTTGCGAGACAAAAGGTTGAAATTTTCAAACCCGCCATAGACGTACGCCACGAGGAGGATAAAGTGGTATCGCACGACTCTAATGAAATCAGATCTACGCCCGTGCCAGCGGCAGCCAATATACCCATTCTGGCCGATGGCTGCGACGTGGTCGGGATTGATGAAGCCCAATTTTTCGACGATGAAATTGTGCGGGTCTGCAATGATTTGGCCAACAAGGGGGTAAGGGTAATTGTTGCTGGTTTGGATATGGACTTTAAGGGAAATCCCTTTGGCCCCATGCCTAACCTTATGGCTACCGCCGAATACGTCACCAAAGTACACGCTATTTGCACAAGGACCGGAAACCTGGCCCAGTACAGCTATAGAAAATCTACTAATGACGATCTTGTCTTAATCGGGGAAGTTGATGAATATGAGCCCTTAAGTAGGGCCGCATTCTATAAATCCATGATTCGGGATAAAGTAAGGAACATGAAAGTGAATGATGCCGAGGAAGTTTCCCAAAAAGACAAACAAGATCATGCATAAAGCGCAAGAAACCATTCTGGAAATCGACCTTAATGCGCTAAGGCATAATTTTGAATACATAAAATCGCTCTTAAAAAAAGACACCAAGATCTTAGCAGTTGTAAAGGCATTTGCTTACGGAAGCGAGGCGAATCAGGTTGCTAGGTACCTACAGGATTTGGGGATTGACTATTTCGCAGTTGCCTACGTGCATGAAGGTGTTGCACTTCGTGACGCAGGGATAACCACGCCTATATTAGTGTTACACCCGCAGCCGATTAATTTTAAACTATTAATTTCCCGATGTTTAGAGCCAAGCTTGTACTCAGCGAAAATTTTAAAAGGGTTTATTTCGGCAGCTGTAGAAGAAAACCAACACAACTATCCGGTACATATTAAATTCAATACAGGACTAAATAGATTGGGGTTTAGTGACACAGATGTTGGTGCGATTATTTCTGAGTTGCAAAAGACGGCCTCCGTAATGGTAAAATCCCTATTTTCACATTTGGCCGCCAGTGAGGATTTAGCTGAGGCTGGTTTTACAAACCATCAAATCTTAATGTTTAGTAACATTTCAAAAGCATTTACTAAAAAAATCGGTTACGAAGCTATACGCCATATCTGCAATACATCCGGTGTTCTAAATTATAGTGACGCACATTTTGACATGGTGAGGTGTGGCATCGGGCTTTACGGTTATGGGAATTCTCAGGTTCACAATAAGAACTTTAAGCCAGTAACCACATTAAAATCTGTAATTTCCCAAGTTCATAACATCAAAAAAGGCGAGACCGTTGGTTACAACCGAGCATTTAAAAGCGAGAGTTTTGTAAATACCGCCACCATACCCATTGGCCATGCTGATGGCATAGGTAGAATTTATGGAAATGGTAAAGGCATTGTCTATATAAATGGTAAACCCGCGCCAATCATCGGTAACGTTTGTATGGATATGATTATGGTTAACGTTACCAAAATAAAGTGTAAGGAGGGCGATGAGGTTGTGATTTTTGGGAAAGAAACCACTGCAAGTGATTTTGCTAATGGAGCCAACACAATTTCGTACGAGATTTTAACTGCAATTTCCCAGCGCGTCAAAAGGATAGTTTTAAATTAATCATGTTGACAATACTAAGTTTAAATACATTGTTGCTAATTGAAATATTATAAATCAATACTTTAAAAATTCTTAATCTTAAAAGAGGCCTCTGCAAATAGGGAAGTTATATGCGATAACGTATTTTCAATCATCGAAATTAATGTTGCCGCCGCGGCATTTATGTTTTCTTTATTAAAAGGGGTATCAACTAACAGTACAAGACAAATATACCAGCCTGTAAAAAATCAACGGTGCTGATATTTATTCCACGTCCTTGTCGAAATTAAAACGGAAATCAGATTAAGGGATAAATATCGTCACATCACTCATTTTAAACCTGTTCTCATGCGCTTTTAGATAGAGGCATTTTTTTATCCTATAATTAAGGATTTGCGTTCTCTAAATATTTATTTTTGAAATTAATTTATTCATATCATGAAAGTAGCAGTTGTTGGCGCCACAGGTCTCGTGGGTGAAGTCATGTTAAAAGTTCTTGAGGAACGTAATTTTCCGGTTTCAGAATTAATCCCGGTGGCATCAGAGCGTTCAATTGGTAAGGAGATTGTTTTTAAAAATCAAGTTTATAAGGTGGTTGGTCTTGAGCAAGCTATAACATTACAGCCGGATGTTGCATTGTTTTCAGCAGGTGGAGGCACCTCCCTAGAGTGGGCTCCACGATTTTCTGAGGCGGGTATAACGGTCATAGATAATTCATCGGCTTGGCGAACAGATCAGAGTAAAAAATTGGTGGTTCCTGAAATTAATGCCAACAAGTTATCCAAAGACGATAAGATCATTGCAAACCCAAACTGTTCTACGATACAGATGGTCATGGTTTTGGCTCCTCTGCACAAGGCTTATAAAATAAAACGTATCGTCGTATCGACTTACCAATCCATAACTGGAACGGGAGTTAAAGCGGTAAGGCAATTGGAAAACGAATTAGCGGGTGTTACTGGAGAGATGGCCTATCATTATCCCATTCATCAAAATGCCATACCAGCCTGTGACGATTTTGAGGAAAATGGCTATACCAAAGAAGAAATGAAATTGGTAAGGGAAACCCAAAAAATCCTTGATGACCACACAATCGCCGTAACAGCCACGGCCGTAAGAATCCCTACTGCAGGAGGACACAGTGAGGCGATTAATGTTGAGTTTGAACATGATTTTGAAATTAATAAAGTGAGGCAGCTGCTAAATGATACCCGTGGAGTAACTGTACAGGACAATATTGATGTGAACACTTACCCTATGCCAATTTATGCTAACGGAAAGGATGAAGTATTTGTAGGCAGAATAAGAAGAGATGGCTCACAACCAAACAGCTTAAACCTCTGGGTTGTTAGTGATAACCTTAGAAAAGGAGCTGCAACCAACACTGTTCAAATTGCTGAGTATTTGGTTGAGCACAAGTTAATTTGAGCTTAAGCTGTAACAAATACCAAACTATCTATACTTATTTAATAGCTGCTTGCAGCGTGATTACCTTAGCTCTAATACATTACAAACAATTAATCATAAAACACCCTTAATAAAGGTTTTCAAACAGCGGTAGGATGAGTTGGGTGTTGCATCTCACCGCATTTAACAATAAATCTCACCAGATGAAAAAACTAAACATCATTTTTCTAGCAACTCTTACAATACTGTCTTGCAAGGAAGATGCAAGGGACACAAAAAAAGACATGGCAATTACCTATCCTGAAACCAAAACCGTTGATACTGTAACCAATTATTTTGGAACCGAAGTCAAAGATCCCTACCGCTGGCTTGAAGATGATACCAGTGAGGAAACCGAAGATTGGGTAAAACGACAAAACGAGGTCACCTTTAATTATTTAGACAAGATTCCCTTTAGGGACAAACTAAAAGACCGTCTCTCTGAAATTTGGAACTACGAAAAAATCGGTGCTCCTTTCAAGGAAGGTGACTATACGTATTTCTATAAAAATGATGGCTTACAGAATCAATATGTCATGTATCGCTACAAAACAGGAGAAAGTCCTGATACCGCAAAGGTTTTTCTCGATCCAAATACCTTTAAGGACGATGGGACAATCTCACTAGGAGGTGCAAGTTTTTCAGAAAATGGCGAAATTCTGGCTTATGCCATTTCCGAAGGTGGCAGCGATTGGCGTAAAATTCTTGTCATGGACGTTGAGACCAAGGAAATCGTAGAAGACACCTTAAGGGATATTAAATTTAGCGGTATGTCCTGGTACAAAAACGAGGGTTTCTACTATTCCAGTTACGACAAACCAGAGGGCAGTGAGCTTTCTGCCAAAACCGACCAACATAAAGTTTACTATCACAAATTAGGAACACCACAAAGCCAAGATGAATTGATTTACGGAGGTACCGAAGACCAGAAACACCGGTATATTTACGGTGGTGTTACCGAGGATAACAGATTTTTGGTCATATCACCAAGAGTATCTACCTCTGGAAATAAACTTATGATAAAGGATTTAAGCAAACCAAATTCTGATTTTGTTACCATATTAGATCATACCGATAGTGATACTTACATCATAGAAAACGAAGGTTCAAAATTGTTTTTGGTAACCAACCTTAATGCCCCAAACCAAAAGATTGTAACAGTTGATGCTTCAAATCCTAGTCCTGAAAACTGGGTGGATTTTATCCCAGAAACAGAGAACGTCTTAAGTCCATCAACAGGTGGAGGCTATTTTTTTGCAGAGTATATGGTTGATGCGGTTTCAAACGTACTGCAGTACGATTACAATGGAGAATTAGTAAGGGAAGTTGAGCTACCAGGTGTTGGCAGCGCAGGAGGTCTTGGCGCTAAAAAGGAGGATAAGGAGCTTTACTATTCTTTTACCAACTACGTTACGCCAGGAAGCATCTATAAATATGATATTGAAAACGGTACTTCAGAGCTTTTTAGGAAACCAGACATAGACTTTAATCCAGGAAACTACGAGAGTAAACAAATTTTCTATAAGTCTAAGGATGGTACAAAGATTCCCATGATCATCACTCACAAAAAAGGATTGGAACTTGACGGAAAAAATCCAACAATCCTTTACGGCTATGGTGGTTTCAACATTAGTCTTACCCCCTCCTTTAGCATCACTAACGCGGTATGGATGGAGCAGGGAGGTATCTACGCGGTTCCCAATCTACGCGGTGGAGGTGAATATGGTAAAGCTTGGCACAATGCCGGTACAAAAATGCAAAAGCAAAACGTTTTTGATGATTTCATTGCGGCGGCTGAGTATTTAATTGATAATAACTACACCTCATCAGATCATTTGGCGATAAGGGGCGGTTCTAATGGCGGACTTCTCGTTGGAGCAACCATGACCCAAAGACCAGACTTGATGAAAGTTGCCTTACCGGCAGTTGGTGTGCTCGATATGTTGCGCTACCATACTTTTACAGCTGGTGCGGGTTGGGCTTATGATTATGGTACTGCCGAGGATAGTGAGGACATGTTCAATTATCTTAAAGGCTATTCTCCGGTACATAATGTAAAGCAGGGGGTTGAGTATCCAGCGACCATGATTACCACGGGCGATCATGATGACCGTGTGGTCCCCGCCCATAGCTTTAAGTTTGCTGCAGAACTTCAGGATAAACAAGCCGGAGACAATCCAACCTTAATAAGAATTGAGACCGATGCAGGGCATGGTGCAGGAACTCCCGTAAGTAAAACTATTGAGCAGTATGCCGATATTTTTGGTTTTACCCTTTATAATATGGGATACGAAGTATTGCCTAGCGAGATTGACAATAAGGTAAAAGGCTAATTATATGATTTAGTCAATACAAATATAGACCCTTAGGGATTATAAATTAATGCCTCATTTAATGAGCACAATATAGTACCTTGGGGTCTTTATATTTGTATTATGTTAAATGTTAAAAATCTTAGTTTCAATTACAGTAATGCGCCTAAGGTTTTAAACGATATTTCATTTATAGCACAACCGGGCGAACACCTCTCAGTTATCGGCGAAAGTGGTTCAGGTAAAAGCACCCTGCTCAAACTACTTCGTGGCGAATATGATTTGGATCAAGGGGAAATATTCTGGAAAGACAAACCTATTTTAGGGCCAAAATTCAATCTGGTCATAGACTATGATTTTATGAAATACGTTGCGCAGGAGTTTGAATTAATGCCATTTATTTCTGTAGCTGAGAATATTGGTGAGCATCTTTCAAACTTCTACAAAAAAAACAAAGCTAAGCGCGTAAAAGAGCTAATGGAGATAGTGCAACTAAGTGAATTTAAAGACACGAAGGTAAAGTTATTATCTGGAGGCCAAAAACAGCGAGTCGCACTTGCACGGGCCATGGCCAAAGAACCAGAAATAGTATTACTTGACGAGCCCTTTAGCCATATCGATAATGCCCAGAAACGACCGTTGAGGCGAAATATATTCAATTATCTAAAAGAAAAAAACATTACCTGCATCGTTGCATCCCACGACCGTGAGGACGTACTGGGGTTTGCCGACCGCATGTTGGTTTTGAATGATAGAAGAATTGTTGCTGATGCCATGCCTGAGACGCTGTACCAAAACCCAAGGAAGGATTTGATTGCTTCCTTTTTTGGGGAATTTAACCGCTCCAAAATCTTAGGAGAAAATGAAATTATTTATAGCCATCAACTTAAAAAAGTTAACAATTCCAGTTTGAAGGTCACCGTACAAAAAAACTATTTTAAAGGAAGTTACTATTTAATTGAAACTGAAAATCAACAATCAAAAACCATATATTTTGAACATAAAGATGCTATTGAAGTTGGTACACAGGTTTTTTTAAAAATCAACAAATAGCAAAGGCACCGAATCTTCCGTGGTGCGAAAGTGAAAATGACTTATCTAATCTTTTATTGCAGAAGAATAAGTTTGGCACTCCAAAATCATTCTTCCTAAAGCTAAAGAGTTCTGTTTTTTTTATTGCGTAAGTGTTACATAACATTGTAGTTAAAACCTGTTTCACCGCTTTACTTTGCAACCTATGATCATCAGAATTTAAATAAAATATCCGGTTAGTAAACTTCAATTTGGGAGCTTTCAAAAAGGCCACTGTGTGCACATAATCCGTACCCGTTTTGGTAACAGTTGCGTAATAGTTGCCATAAATGTGAACTACGCCATCTTTCCCTGAGATTAATTTACAGGATAATTTTTTCGGATTAAAGAACGGGTTTTCAAACTCACGTACGTAGGCCTTATAAGCCGCTTCTTTCATACTCCAAAGGCGCCAAACCATTCGATCTTTATCTAACGAATTAGATATAACAAGCTGCTCACCCTCTGTAAAGCTTTTATCCCGAAACCGAGGTCGCTTCCAGTTGGAGGTTTTTTTAGCAAGACTTAAATCTACGACATCGTTACCAATCATTTTTTAGCTAGTTTGTTATTTATAATTTCCATAGCCGATTTCACAGAAGTCATGTTTTCCATGTCATCGTTTTCGATTCTGATATCAAATTCATCTTCAACGTCCAATACCACATCAACCAAATTGGCCGAATTGATCTTTAAATCGTTAATAAAATCGGTATTTTCAGATAGATTACTGAACGCCTCCTCATCTTGAATGTAAGGCTTGACGATGGCTCTTAGTTTTTCTATTAATTGGTCTTTTGTCATGTTAACTTCCAGCGAAAGCGGGAATCTCTTTTTTGAAAATTTTCTTTCAGACCCCACAGGTTTTTGGAACTTGTGAGGTTTCATTTAAAACGGTTAAAACTTTTTAAAGATAACACAAGCATTCACATCCCCAAACCCAAAACTGGCTTTTGCAGCAATATTTAATTCAGTTTTTACAGTTTCTCCAACAATTTTATCTTTTGAAATTAATGTTGAAATTTCAGGATGAATATCCTCACAATTTATATTCGGAAACACAAACTGTTCATTCAGCTGAAGTACAGTCGCCACGCATTCAATACTACCGGCAGCAGCCAAACAGTGACCCACCATTCCTTTCAATGAATTGATGTACGGAAATTCACTGCCTTTTCTGTTCAAGGCTTTGGACCAATTTTCAATTTCGAGACTATCCTTTGAGGTAGCGGTAAGGTGACCGTTAATTGTGTCTATGTCTCTAGCTGAAATGCTTGCATTTTTTATAGCATGGGTAATACAACGTTGTACGGCATGGGCATTTGGCGCGGTCAATGTACCGCCATTACGTTGGCCCCCAGAATTAATAGTGCCACCGAGAACCTCGGCGTAAATTTTTGCTCCGCGTTCTTGGGCACTTTCAAGGGACTCCAGAACGAGTGCACCCGCACCAGAACCAGGAACAAAACCTGATGCCGAGGCACTCATTGGTCTAGATCCTTTTGTAGGCGTTTTATTATGCTTAAATGTCATGACGCGCATAGCATCAAAGCCACCCCAAATATAAGGGCCATCATCACTGCAACTGCCAACTAACATTCGTTTTGCATGTCCGTTTTTAATGCGTTCGTAACCCAACAAAATCGCTTCTGTGCCTGTAGTGCAAGCCGAGGAATTGGTGGTTACTTGATTACCAAGCCCTAAGATACCACCTAAAAAAGCACTAACGCCGCTCGCCATGGTTTGTACCACAACGGTACTGCCCAAGCGTCGGGTTTGGTTATCATCAATTTTATAAATGGCTTCCCTAAACTTATCAACCCCAGAAGTACCTGCGCCAAAGATAGTTCCGTTGTCAAAATTTACATCCGCGTTTTGGTCAATCGATAATCCGGCATCTTTCCAAGCATCCATTCCGGCAATACAACCGTAGAGAATGCCGTTGCTATTAAACCCGCGTAATTGAAGAGGTGTGAGATACTCTAATTTTTTTTCTTCGCTAACCTCTGGAATGCCGCCAATGCAACATGAAAAATTTAATTTTTTTAGGTTCTCATGAAATGTAATTCCTGATTTACCGGATTTTATAGCATTAGAAAATTCCTCCAGTCCAACTCCATTGGGAGCAACTACACCAAGACCTGTAATAACTACCCTTGTTCCTGTGAAAGCAGGAATCTGATTTTTTAAAGCCATGACTTTCTCTGTTTTTTAGGTTAATCGACATGGATTATCTAAAGGTATATTAATAGGCCTCATTTTATTTTTCATAGTAATTCCTTCTATTTTTTAAAAACTAAACTTTTTGTAACCCTCCACAACTCTGACTTTGTATTTAAAAAGGCTTCTTCTTCCATTAATAGTTGTTATAAAAATTTTCGATTATCACTCTACCTAACCCTTTTTTTCTATAAGCGGCGTCTATAATTATATCATCTATCAATGCTCCATAAACACCTTCTGTTATTGCTCTACCAAAACCAATTAATTTCGCATTGCTTCGTATGGTCACAAAAATTTCTGAGCTACCAAGCTTTTTTTATATTCTTATCTTTTCTTTTTGACCCCCAAGTGGTTTGTAAATAAAGATTTTGAAATTCCAACTCTAATGGCTACTCGTTATGTATATCTACATTCATATTTAATTCAGCTTTTCTTTTCACTAATTTTCAACATACCTGAAATTAATCCCTTACAAACCAACTCCCCCTTACCATTCAACATTTTCACTTTACATTTCAACTTATTGAACCGGAATACCTCTTTTTCTGAAATTACAATGACTTTTTCTTCTGGGTAAACAGGAATAAAGAAATCAACTTGACATGAGGTCAATGCCACTTGGGTGTCTCTCAATTTAAGGGCATTTTTTTTCATCAAGATCATCCCTAGGCACACCAAACCAATCTGAGCCATACATTCGGTAAGGATTACCCCTGGCGTTACAGGATAGTTTTTAAAATGACCTTTGTAAAAATACGAATCTGCCGGGAAGGTATAATTTCCTCTTACCCCATCCCTGCTAATTGATTCTAACTCATCAACGAATAAAAATGGATATTCATAAGGGAGTTGGGAGATAATTTCTATACTATTCATATTACACTACATAAACTTTAAGGCCATAAGCGTTATTTCTATTTTCATGTTAAGGTTAAATGCGTTTTTAATAACTTCAAATTTCTTCGGTTTTGAAATTATTTTTAAAGAATACCAACTATATCCTTAGCAAAATAAGAAGCGATTATATTCGCCCCGGCTCTTTTAATAGCGGTTACTTGTTCCATCATAACCGCATCGTGATTAAGCCAACCTTTCTCGGCCGCAGCCTTTAACATTGCGTATTCGCCTGATACCTGATACACAGCAACTGGCACCTTGAAGTTGTTTTTGATATCCCGAACAATATCCAAGTAGCATAGCCCAGGTTTAACCATAACGATATCGGCACCTTCTTCTATATCCATTTGGGTTTCCTTGAGGGCTTCATCCCTACTGGCGAAATCCATTTGATAGGTTTTCTTGTCTTTCGGGATATTTTGAACATCGGCGGGAGCAGAGTCTAAGGCATCCCGAAATGGCCCGTAAAATGATGAGGCATATTTTGCGGAATAACTCATAATCCCCGTATCTGTAAACCCATTACTCTCAAGAGCTTCACGAATGGTAAGTATTCTACCATCCATCATATCGCTCGGTGCGACAAAATCGGCGCCGGCACGGGCGTGGGACAAACTCATTTCGGCCAAGAAGTTTGCAGTGCTATCGTTTATAATTTTTCCATTTTCAATTATGCCATCATGCCCGTAAATGGAATAAGGATCAAGAGCAACGTCGGTCATTACCAACATTTCGGGGCAGGCGTTTTTTACTGTTTCTATGGCCCGCTGCATCAAACCATCTGGATTTAAGGCCTCTTTGCCTTGGTTGTCCTTCAAGTTGTCTGGAACTTTAACAAAAAGTAAAACAGATTTAAGCCCCATATTCCAAAGTGATTTGACCTCTTTTTCAAGCAGATCCAAACTAAATCTATAATAGTTGGGCATTGAAGGGATTTCTTGTTTAATGCCCTTGCCCTCTACAATAAATAAGGGTACTAGAAAATCATTAGGGGAGATTGAAGTTTCCCTTACTAAGCTTCGTACGGATTCATTGGTTCGGAGTCTTCGGTTTCTTCTTAGTGGGAACATAATGTAAGTTTAAAAGGAAGCATTGATTATTCTGAAAAATTTATTTATTCTAATGCATTTAATGCTGAATTGCACGCATACATCTGGTAATTTTTTATTGCTCTTACTATTTGGTCGGCTTACTTCTTGAGTTACATCTGAAATATCTTCTCCGTGTCTTTTGGAATGAAGCGCATATGATGCAATAAATGCATCGGCATTAGTGTGTTTAGCAAATTCAGCTTTTGCGCTTTGATAATATGCTTGGCTCTGAGCCCAATTTTGTATCTCAGTGTATTCGATTATTGATTCATTGGAGGAATTCCAAAAATCGCTCGGTATGTTGGAATTGCACCACCGCATTAATTCGTCTTTGTTTCTATAGATTTCAGACTTTACTTTATCGAGAGAAACGACATCTTTTCGTTTCAATATTCTTGCAATCTTATCCCAAAAAGTGGGATGAATGTCGAAGGGATGGGTTACCCTATTAGGATAGTTTAGAACGTAAGAATCCAGTAAATTGACCATCTACTTAGGATTTCGTTTTAAAATTTTCATAAGTATCTGCTTTCATATTTGTCAATTTATAAGCATTAGAGGGCATAATAGTGCCTTGCCTCAAAGCTGTATCAACGTATGAGTAGAACTTACGGCTTACTTCATAAGGTTTTGAATTCCAATAATCCCCGCCTGACTTCTTTTTGAACTGGCGACTTGTATAATTATTATAGAACCACCAAAAATCAGAATCCAATATAAAATTGGAGTCCAACGCTTTTCTTGCAATTACCAGTTTGCTGACATGATATTTATTTGAAATACTAGTGATTTTATCATTTATCGAACCATGTTTTGATTCCCAATCTATCTCAAAAAATGAAGTAGGAACTAATACTTCTGAGGCAACACTATCACAGAACTTTTCAAGTGGCTCCGAAGAAGGATGGATAGGGTTGTAGCCTATACCAATAGAATTTCCGACAAAAATATGAACCAATTCATGCAAGAGAGTAAAAATTCTACCACCACCAATATTGTTAGTGTTTATATAAACAAAAGGGCAGAAATTATCAATGAGTGTAAAACCCTTACAAATTTCAACGTCAATACTTCTTTTATTGCTACCTACAAATCCAGTTGAAACAACAAATACTCTGTTCTTCTCTAGAGTGTCAATCCAATATCTGAAAACGCTATTACTAGTGGTTTCATCGTACCAGTTTTCACTAAAATCTAAACATGTTCTTATAGTTGAAGCGGCATTGACAGCATCAATGTTTCTAAAATCCTTAAGTTTTCCTATAAAATCAAGTTTTTCGTAATAATTTTCGGATAAATACTCTTTAAGCCAGTCTTGTTTTATTTTTAGCTGATTCACCAAGTCCTTGATTGCAAGAGGAGGATTACTTATCACTTCCCCATTGCCCCTGTAGAAAGTAATAGGTAGTTTTTCTTGTGGAGGTTCTTCTAAGAATAAAAAACCAAAGGGAACGTGTAATTTTTTCGCAAAATCCTCTAACTGTTTTACGGTAGGGCTAGATTCCTCCTTTATCCAGTTTAGAGCTTTTGGATAAACACTGTTTAGGCTATCCATACCTAAGCCACTCCTTTCCGTAGCCCAAAGTAACGTTTTAGGTGGTATTTTAACTTTAACTGCCATTTTTCAAATTTAAGTAAATAAAGTTAGCCTCTACTTGATAATTTTATACTTTAATCTAAGTGGAAATTAGAGCTTACATTTTTAAAGAAAACGAAAAAGACAAAAGAAAAATTTCTGTAAGGAATATTTCGTAATTGGAGAATTTTCTGATTAATGTAAAACTCCCAACTTCGCATTAACCTTATCTGCAAATTTCAAGACAGATTTAGGCGCGTTAAACCGATAACCTATATAGATTTCCGCATACACGAGCTCGTCACTGAGGTAAGTGGTTGGGTCAATATCATGACCAAAAATATGGGCGTTTGAGGTAATACCACCAAAAAAGCTATTTGAATTATAGCTCAATACTATTCTAGCGGTACTTTCAACGAGAAGCGATGTGGTATCCTCGGTACCTTGGCCTTCACTAAAACTGATGCCAGCACCAACGGTTAATCCGCCAGATAATAGTATGTTTTTGGTAATTGCCCAATTATAATAATATCCCGGTGAAAGTGCGACATTTATCGTAGAGGCGTCTTCGGTAAGTCCGGATTCGTCTAATTTGTAACGCGTATAATAATAGGCCAGCCTAGGGACGAAGCTTCCCGCGCTTTTTACTTGCCATTCATTCTGTGCACCAATGGCTCGAAACGAAAAATTCTTATTAAAGATGTAGGAGGTGCGACCACCTGCTTTCCATGTTTCTAGACCTCTAAAGTAACTTGATTGACCATCTAGTTTAACTGTAAATCCTTTTTGGCGGTAATAATCTAAATTTTGCATCCATTGACCAATAAACATCCTAAAATTCAGGTTGAACCCTTTAGAATCTGCGTTATCTCTATTTTCTAAAAGAAAACTTGGTGAAAACCCGTAAGCTATTTAAATGCTTCTAAATCCTATTGATCCGCCAAGGTAGTCACGGCTATTAGGAATGAAAGCCAATTCTTGACCGTTGTCGGTTTCAAAATAGAATTCATTATAGGTATTAATTAATTATAAACAAGTTGTAATCTTATTGTCAAAGGTTCTGATGTATTCGCCTTCTCTAGATTATCATTCTGTGGAAACAGGAAATTTCCGATTAATAAATAGAAGAATATAGAAATTCTCAGACCCATGATTTAGGATGTTTTAATACTTGAACTAATCGCTCCTCCTCGCTCCCGGCTTTTGGATTGTGGTCATACACCCATTGCACATGTGGCGGTAAGCTCATTAATATACTTTCAATGCGTCCATTGGTTTTTAGACCGAAAAGCGTACCCTTATCGTGAACCAAATTAAATTCAACATAGCGACCGCGGCGAATTTCTTGCCATTCACGTTGATGTTTTAAGTATTCCAGATTTTTCCGTTTCTCAACTATGGGCACGTAGGCTTCGAGAAAACTATCACCAACTTCGATAACAAAATTATACCAGTCTTGCATGCTAAACTGGTCTGTTTGTTTACAATAATCAAAGAACAATCCCCCAATTCCGCGACCCTCATTACGATGTGCATTGTAAAAATATTCATCACAACGTTTCTTATAGAGCGGGTAAAATTCTGAATTATGCCTGTCGCATGCATTTTTACAAACTTGATGAAAGTGTTTGGCGTCTTCATCAAATAGATAGTACGGTGTTAAATCCTGTCCGCCACCAAACCATTGGTCAACAATTGCACCTTTTTTATTATACATTTCAAAATAACGCCAATTGGCGTGAACGGTTGGTACCATTGGGCTTTTAGGGTGTAGTACCAAACTTAAGCCGCATGCAAAAAAATCGGCATCCTTAACGCCAAAATAATTTTGCATACTCGCAGGCAAGGCACCCTGCACTGCCGAGATATTTACACCGCCTTTTTCAAAAACAGCTCCGTTTTGTATGACCCTTGTATGCCCACCACCACCTTCAGCGCGCGTCCATTTATCCTGTTGGAATTTAGCTTTACCGTCAACCTGCTCAAGCTTGGAAGTAATCCTGTTTTGTAAATCTTGAATATAGGTGTAGAACTTATCCTTTATTTTTTTATCTGGTTTGGAAATGGATTCAGATTGATTATTTGCTGGAGATGTATCAGGTTTGTTTTGCATCTTAAGATTATTCATGTTTGTTACCGTAAAGCCAATAAAATTGCCTTGATGGGCTTTTGCCTCAAAAGGACATACAAAAATAAAGATAATAACCAAAAAAAGCATCTATTGGCTAGATACCGATATATCGGTGAAATTTTGATTTATCGTCAGGTGAACCGAAATATTGAGAAAAAAGTTGAATTAAAATATATGACTCGCCCCTATGTTTCACTTTTACTACTAGCACAAATCAAAATCTGAAAGTGAAGCTCAATTTACACCAAAACCTCAGGAGTATTTAAATAGATGACAGCCATTTTAATTTAATAAATTCTGTAGAATTTATCAATAAAACAATAAAACGACAGAGAATTCGTGACATCTTAATTTCAATTAAGTCAAACAATTACGAATACTAAACAGTTCACCACGAATACTAAAACCATCCAAATTTTACGTTAAGCTACCTGTATCTTTGAGTAAGATAAGTATCATATTAACCTTTTAAAAACAAATATCATGAACACTTTAAATGACACTCAAGAAACAAAAAACGAAACCCTTACAACTGGTAAAGTTCTTAAAAGCTGTTTGGTAATCATTGTATTATTAATGGCAGAAAATCTATTCGCTCAAGAAGAAGTAGAATTTGACCTCTATAAAAATTCAGCCGAAAAAGCATCAAGGTATCTCATGGCTGACGATGTGGCTCTGCGCGATTGCGCATCGGTACATTGCGAGCAATTAACTACCATTAATATTGGAACAAATGTGAGGCTTCTTGACAAAAGCCAAATGCCCCAAACCATCAACGGCGTTAAGAGCAGATGGTACAAAATTAAAATGGGACCACAAGTAGGTTGGATTTGGGGCGGACTTATTTCGCAAAAAACATTAGTAAGCCAGGTAAATCCTAAAATTAAGTTCGTTTTTGGCGAAGCAGGCATAGACTATAAAGGCTACAAGAGATATCAAATAAGAGCGGTTAAAAATGGCCAGGAAATTGATAAAATATTCTTGAAATAGGATAATCTGCATCATTCAAAAATTAGCCTGTTAAATTCAGAAAATACACAGAGTAAGGTTGACATTATAAGTTTGAGCGACAATAATACAGAGCAGTGCGATGTGGCCAAGTACGCCAAATACGTCATATTTAAGAACAACAAGTTGGAGCAAGTGTCAAGTCTTTTAACCATGGATATGAATGAATGTGAGAAAGCAAACTATGCCTACAATTGCGGTTATGGTGAGACCGACAAATAAAATTTTGGTTAATTGTTGTTGATTATGGGTTGGAGCACTATATTCCATTTTGGATATGGTGCTTCTACCGTTCAATAGTTTAAAATTTGAGAAGGCAGACATTACATAAAGTGTTTTTTTTGTTTTTTAGCGTTCAATCCCTTTTGTTCGCCCAAAACCAAGAGCTACGGCAGTTTTCTGTAGAAGATGGCCTGCCACAGTCCCAGGTTTATGATATGGTACAGGATCATCAGGGCTATTTGTGGCTGGCAACCCAAGGTGGTGGTTTGGCCCGATTTAATGGTAAGGATTTTAAGGTTTACAATACCAATAATGGACTTGGGAGCAACTATATCAATGCTTTTTATGCAGCTAACGATACCATCTTTATTGGTACTAAACGCGGCTTATCCATTAAAGTTAAGGAAGACATCGTCTCCACTGCCACCCCTGAAATACATAGAATTACCCAGATAAACGGCACAACTTATCTCCTAACTGGCAAAGGTTTGTTTACCCTTTCAAATCTAAATTCTGACAAAGGCATTGAGAAAACCGAAAAAGTTAGTTTGGAAAAAACTTTAGATCAATCACGAATTAATGATATAATCTACGATGGAAAACAATACTGGATTGCATCAAATCAAGGTCTCTATAACATTACCAATATAAAAAACGAGCCTGCTGAGCGAATGGTGGAAGATAATTTTGTTGCACTCTTAAAATTTCAAGATCGAATTTTAGCAGCGACAGCAAGCGAAGGGCTTTACAGTTTTATACCAAATCAATTTGAGGACAGTTTTTTAGTGCTGGAAGGTTTCAAAATAAACGACATATCCATACAAAATGAGAAGGAGGTTTGGATTGCCACTAAAGACCAAGGCATCTATCGTTTGGACCTAAAAACCCATGAGCCTGAACCTATAGTGAATTATAATATGGGTCTTAACACTAAAAATGTAAAAAAAGTGTTGACCGACCGCCAGGGAAATACCTGGATTGCCACATCTGGCGGAGGATTTTACAAGTATTTTCAGAATAACTTTAGACATTATGATGACAGCTCGGGACGTTTAGGTAATAGAATTTATGCTATACACACCAATCAAGATGGGGTCTGGGTATCACATTCAAAAACAGGGATTTCTAAAGTTGGCAGGAATGGTGTTCAAAACATTAGCCCGCCAGAACAATTTAAGAACATAAAATTCAGTGCAATTGCAAGTGATGAAAATAGAAATCTTTATTTAGGCTCAGACGGAAATGGGATTTGGTTGAGACATCTAAAAATCAGGGATACCTTTATAGAGGACCACAGTAAGATTAGTGAGCTTAGAAAAATCAAGATACCCTTAAAATCTATTTCAAACCATGAAATAAGCACCAATACTGGATTTCCCCACGATAGGATTAGTAACATAATAGCACATGCAGACACAGTATGGGCCGCGACCTATGCTAGCGGCATAGTAAAATTCAGCTATAATCCAGAGCTAAAAAAACCACTAAAAATTTATCGGGAAACTTCTATTGCGACAGGTGTTGAAAACCTGTATATAAATCACATTTTACATTCTGGAAACAAACTGTGGTATGCCACCAAAAATGGCAAACTTGGTTATATTGAAGGTAATAGGGTTAATCATTTAGGTAAGGTACTGGGTGAGGAAGTGGCCATAAACTCTATTTTGGTTTACAATAATCGAATATTTTTAGGAACTGCCGGTAGGGGAATCTGGTGGTCTGTATTATCAAAACAGCTGTCGTTTAAAAAGCTTAAAGGCTCTAAGCCATTGTCTTCTGAAAATTCGCTACAGCTTATATTTGATAATGACGGTTATTTGTGGTCTGGTTCTGAGCGAGGTGTTGACAAGATTCTACTCAATCAAGACACCGAAATTACAGATGTGTTTCGCTTTGGAAGTAACGACGGCTTTTTTGGCATTGAAACTACTTTAAATGCCGTAGATAAGGATGACTTTGGTCGTCTCTGGTTTGGTACGATTAAGGGTCTTACAGCATATATCCCATCAAATGAGCATTCTAATAGTGATGCTCCCCAATTATTTTTAGAAGAGCTTAAAATTAATCTAAAAAGCATAGATAGCTTAAATTTAGAACATTGGACAGACACTAAACGTGTGCTCAAATTGGCACCGTACCAAAATCAAGTGACTATTGGTTTTAATTCTGTTGATTTGAATCATCCAAATTCGATAGAATACCGCACAAAATGGAACGATACTGAATGGACGGCATGGACTACCAATAACTCACGGAATTTTTCTGGATTATCTTATGGTAAACATACCATTTCAATACAATCCAGAAATTACAGATGGAAGGAAAGTGATGTAAAAAAAGTTTCGATTTTTATTGAGCGACCACTACACCGAAAAATCTGGTTTCAATGGCTTCTTTCAGGAATAGTAGTGCTCATCTTAGCTCTTTTTATAGCTATGTACATCAAAAGGTTAAACCAAAAAAATAAAAGACGGCAACATCAATTGGAAATTGAAAATCATTTATTGGACTTAGAGCAAAAAGCGCTGCGTTTACAGATGAATCCACACTTCATGTTCAACGTCCTTAACGGAATAAAAGCAATGGCGAAAACCAAACCTGATGCCATGGACACGACTATTAATGATTTTGCCGCTTTATTGAGGTCAACCTTAACCAGTTCGAGGAAAGAAAGCATTAGTCTGCAAGAGGAAATAGATGCCCTACATCATTATATAAAATTGGAATTGCAAATGGCACCAAAGTCTTTTAATTATAGCATAAATTTAAATAGCCATTACGCGGCAGAGGGTATACTAATCCCTCCCATGCTTATTCAACCCTTTGTGGAAAATGCTATTAGGCACGGTATTCTAAAAGGAAATGGAACAGGCATATTAACAATTGATTTTTCAACATCGCAAATGTCCCTATATGTAAGGATTATAGATAATGGTTTGGGTATATTTGAATCGCAGAACCTAAAAGCAGTAAGCGACCACCAGTCTATGGCATTAAAAGTGACCAAAGAAAGACTGGAATCAATTTCGGGTAAAAATGTTTTGATGATAAAGGAATTAAAAGCGGATAACGGGAGTATAAGGGGAACAGAGGTGAAGTTTAAATTGCCCCTAGAAACAGAGTACTAAGCCGTTTCGCCTTTAATAACTGGCCAATAGGAAGTAGAACGTAAGGTTAAAAAAAAGGAGCAGAATACCAATTTTTGCAAAAAACCCATGCATAGCGGTGGGTGAACATTCAGATTCCATATCGATGAGACCTATTGAAAACAAAGCATATCTAATCTGAATTAAGTCCTGAGCACATCACATCGGGGGGCGTGTTAATTTTAAATATAAATCTGAAATCAAAATGCCAACAACCGTAATAGTAGAAGACCATCCAAACGCGCTAAGCCTTTTAAAGACATCTTTGGCCGAACATCATCCAGAACTCAAGATTATCGCAACGGCTGAAAGTGTAGTAGAGGCGGCAAAAATCTTAAGGAAAACCGAACCAGATATTCTGTTTCTTGATGTGATGTTAGGAGACGGTACGGGATTTGACCTACTTGAGATTTTTCCTAATTTAAAAGCTAAAATCATATTTGTAACAGCTAGTGATGAATTTGCACTAAAAGCGTTTAAGTTTGCTGCAATCGATTATGTGTTAAAACCTTACGTAGATGAGGATTTATCAAAAGCCATAGAACGCGCCAAAGCCCAACTGCATCCTTCAAAGGACCGACTGGAAATTTTAAAGCAAACCATGTTTGCTCCCGAGAAAAAACCTAATAAGATTTCCCTGCATACATTAGATAAGATAATCGTTGTAAGTCTAGAAAATATTGTAAGGTGTGAATCAGATAACAACAACACCAAATTTCACATTAATGACGGGCAAATGGTTTTTGTGACCAAAACCTTGAAGTATTTTTCAGATATGCTTAAAACCCATGATTTTTTGAGAGTGCACCAAAGCCACTTGGTCAATATTAGTTATATATCTGCGTTTATAAAAACCGATGGAGGCTATTTAATGCTTAAAAACGGCAAAACTGTTCCCGTTTCAGTTAGAAAAAAATCAGAAGTCATTGATATCTTAGATAGTATGCATCGATAAAAAGCAATTCTCATGGGTAAACAAAACCATGGTTTGCCATTTATCGTAAATATGGTTGTAATCATCGTGATAACAATAATTTAAACTGAAAAAGGCCTATAATTTCATTGGTTTATAACAAAAAACAATATATTTGAAATTGGAATAATAGCGGCATTTAAACTCAAAAAGCGACTTTTTGTCGTACTTTTTTGCGTTTTATAGATGTTTTTAAGTTAATTTATTTCAACCAATAGGATTTTTTTATACTTTTACGCATCAATGAGAATACAAAACAAGAAAACAATTGCCTCAATCTTATTTGTATTAATAAGTTTTGTATGCGTCGCGCAAATCGGTGGTGATATCCCACCTCCGCCTCCGCCGTCTCCACCAACACCTCCTGGGGCACCCATAGATGGTGGCGTTTTAGTGTTATTGCTTTTAGGTTTGATTTATGGTATTACCAAGATAATCTTGAACCTAAGACAATCAAAGTCTTGATTCATAAAGCTTTTTGATATATTTTCCCAAGACGTCAAATTCTAAATTGACCTCGTCACCTTCCTTTAATTTATTGAAAGTAGTATGCTCGTAGGTGTAGGGTATTATGGCAACACTAAAACTGTTTTTCTTGGAATTA
>Ga0207419_1000299_pt1 | contig 42084 bp, 43 predicted proteins | sample ElkSloMetagenome_4_FD_184723 | JGI IMG/M metagenome (GOLD analysis project Ga0207419, IMG submission 184723) | Hot spring microbial communities from Elkhorn Slough, Monterey Bay, USA - MD2A (version 2) | ecosystem: Environmental > Aquatic > Marine > Intertidal zone > Estuary: Microbial mat ...
AGGAGTCATAGCTTGATGTGATGACTTTATCCCCAGGATTAAGGCCTTCCAAAACTTCATAATACTCAGTATTTTGACTCCCCAGTGCGATATCTACTTTATAAGCGGTATCGCCATTCTCACTAACCTTAAATATCCAGTTTCCACCGGTTTTTTGGAAGAAGCCGCCTTTGGAAACCAGCAGCGCTTCTTTTTCGGCACTTAGCGCGACTCTAATTTGAAGATTCTGACCGCGACGTATGCCTTCTGGAGCAGCATTTTCAAATTGCATATCTACTTGAAACCTTCCGTTTGTGACTTGGGTAAATACTTTTTTAATAATTAAAGTATAGGTTGAGTCGTTTAGCTGTACCGTACCTTTTTGCCCCGTGTAAATTCTTGATATGTAATGCTCATCGATATCCACACGTACTTTAAATCCGCTCAAAACATCAACTTGCCCCAGACGCTCTCCCTTTACTTTAGATTGGCCAATTTCTGCATCCAGTGAGGTTAATTGGCCATCAACTGGAGCTCTAACTACCAAGTCGTTTACTTTTTTACGCATCAATTCCAAGGCACTTTGAGTTCTCGCATAGGAATTTTTAGCTTGATTTACTTCAAGTTTGGTAGAAATAGAATCTTCAGCGAGGACCTGCTCTGCCAGTTTCATTCGCTCTTTTTGGTACTCGAAATTATTTTTTGAGGATTCAAAATCCTGACGTCCAATCGCGCCTTTTTCGTAAAGTCTTTCGTTTAATTTATAAACGCGCTCTGCCTCGATGAGATTATTTTCAACATCGGTAAACTGATTTTGACGATTAATAGTGTTCTGTCTTGCAGCATTTTGGGAAATCTGCATCTGGGTCAAGAGATTATATACCGAAGTTTCTTGGTTTATCAAACTCAATTCCAAATCAGTATTGGATAATCTCAAAATTGGGTCGCCCTTTTTTAAGATGGCACCGTCTTCGGCTAGCTTCTCTTCAACACGACCACCTTCAAGTGCATCCAAATAAATGGTAGTAATTGGAAGAACGATACCATTAACAGGTATATTTTCTTGGAAAACGTCTTTTTTTACAATGTTGATCGAAATACGTTCGGTTTCAACATTCAATTTTGACCCACCAGAGGTTTGTACGATGACATAGACAATAAGCGCAATCAAAAGTACGATACCGCCTATGATCAATAATTTTTGGTTTGAAAATCGTTTTTTTTCTAGTTGAACGTCCATTACTGGTATTTATTTTTATGATATATAGTGAAGATGATGCCAAAACACTTAATCACTGTTTTTCAATCGCTTAAAATTTCCGAAGTAAATATAAGTGTTCGTTTTTGATACACATTCTGTTCAAAAATGTACAATAATCTGTAGTGATAAAAAGTATTTATAGTCTATTTTTATGCTGAATATAATATTGTAATATTGTATTAATGATACTCAAAAACGCTACCATACTAGTCGTCGATGATGACCAAGATGTCCTTACCGCTCTAAGATTACTACTAAAACCACTTACTAAAGAGGTTATCATTGAAAAAAACCCAAATAATATCAATTCAATTATCGAGCGACAGGTAATTGATTTAATCATTCTGGACATGAATTTCAGTGGTTTGGTTAACACTGGAAATGAAGGGATATTTTGGTTGAATAAAATCAAAAAGCAAAAACATAATATTTCTATAGTGTTAATGACCGCCTATGCCGATATAGATTTGGCGATTAGAGGTCTCAAGGAAGGAGCGTCTGATTTTTTGGTCAAACCTTGGAAAAACGAAAAAATCGTATCCACCTTAAATGAAATTCTTGTTAAGAAAGAAGCTTCAAAAACCTCCCCTACCTCCACAAATATTATAAACTCGGTAACTATTTTGGGAAGTAGTGAGGCCATGAAGGACGTTTTTACCAAGATTAGAAAAGTCGCTCCGACCGATGCCAATGTACTTATTCTTGGCGAAAATGGTACAGGAAAGGATTTGGTTGCCAGAGCACTTCACGATAATTCCAATCGCAATCAAAAACCATTCGTAAAAGTTGACGTGGGGGCTTTAAGTGCATCTTTATTTGAAAGTGAACTTTTTGGATATAAAAAAGGAGCTTTTACAGATGCACGTGAGGACCGTAAAGGTCGTTTTGAAGCTGCAAATGGGGGCACCTTATTTTTAGATGAAATTGGAAATATAAGTCTCAATCAACAAGTACGCTTATTAACTGTACTTCAAAATAGGAAGGTAACCCCTTTAGGCTCTAATGAGGCTATCTCAATTGACATACGATTAATTTGCGCAACCAACATCGAACCCAAGATTCTGGCAGATGAACAAAAGTTTAGGAAAGATTTAATCTATCGTATCAATACCGTTGATATTATAGTTCCACCCCTAAGGGAGCGGGGCCCTGACATTACCGAGTTGGCACACCACTTCGTTTCGATTTACGCTGAAAAATATAATAAAAGTACCTTCTCATTTGATTCTGGATTCATTCCGAAGTTAAAAAAACACACGTTTCCGGGTAACGTTCGCGAGCTTCAATACGTTCTTGAGCGCGCTGTTATCATGACCGATGGCCATGAGCTTAAACCAGAAGATTTAGTGTTTTCATCGATTGAGCGAAATAACCTGCAAACCGCTGAAATTACCTCAACTAATCTCGATGATGTTGAAAAAACCACTATTGAGACTGTTTTGGAAAAGAACAAAGGTAATGTTACAAAATCGGCCAAGGACTTGGGCATAACCAGAGCAGCGCTTTATCGAAGAATGGACAAATATGAACTATAGGGGTTTTATATTCTGGGTGTTTGTACGAATCTTCGTCCTGTTGGCACTTTTACTTGGGCTGATATATTTTATAAATACCGAAGCTACCACATACGCCATCATTATTGGTGGAACAAGTTTGATCTTCTTAGCAAACATGTATCGATTTGTTAAGCGGCGTTTTGTAGCCATGGATGATTTTTTTGAAGCTGTAAAATATCGGGATTTTTCAAGATGGTTTCCTGAAGATAGGGGCCCAAAGGATATTCGGTTTTTATACACAGGTTTTAATGAAATAAATAGAACGATTAAAGAAATTAATTCCCAAAACGAAGCCCAATACGTTTATCTACAAAAGATACTGGAAATGGTAGATATTGGAATTTTGGCTTACAATATAGAAAGTGGCGATGTACTTTGGAGTAACGATACCTTTGGGGATATTTTGGATATGCCCTCTTTTAAGAATACCAGATTTGTTGAAAGTAGGAAACCGGAGATTTTCAATACGATTTTTGAGACTTACCATCGAGAGCCAAATAGTATTTCGATTGTCCTCCAAAACGAAACGATTAAGATATTGATTTCAGATACTGTTTTTCAAGTTGAGGAAGACGCTTTTAAACTCATTGTCATTCAAAACATTGATGATACCCTCAATCAAAATGAAACGGAATCCTGGAAGAAATTATTAAGTGTGATGACCCATGAAATCATGAATAGCATTGCCCCAATTTCATCCCTAGCTGACACATTACAGAGAAATGTAAGCACATCGATTAATCATCCAAAACAGTCACTTGAATTACATGATTTAAACGCAGGTCTAAAGAGTATTAAAAATCGGAGCGAAGGCCTTTTACAGTTTGCAAAGACCTACCGCAGTTTGAGTAAAGTAACCCATCTCAATTTAAAGAGAATTAGAATATCTGCGCTGTTTGAAAATATAAGTTTATTAATGCAACCTTCAATCGAAGCTAAAGATATCTCAATTGATTTCAGTATAATATCCCCAAAGTTGGAATTGGATATCGATGTTCACCTTATAGAACAGGTTTTAATCAATTTGATCTTGAATGCGGTTGATGCTTGTAAGGACCAACTAGATGCTAAAATAAAAGTAACGGCTACTCAAAATCCTAATCGGGATATTGTATTGAAGGTCAACGATAATGGTACAGGAATATCGCCTAACCTACTCGAAAACATCTTTGTCCCGTTTTTTACCAGTAAAGCCACTGGTAGTGGCATAGGATTAAGCCTGTGTAAACAAATAATGATGTTACACAAAGGTAAAATCTTGGTGAAGAGTATTGAGGGCCAAGGTTCGGTGTTTAGTTTGGTGTTTTAAAAAAAAGCGACCTGATGTAAATCAAATCGCTTTAAAGCATAATAAATCGTCTTTTAAAATGTATGATGCATGCTAAACTGTAATTGACCTTTCTGCCAGTTTACCGTAGTCTGTTCCATCCAGCCCAATTGAAATCTAATTTTATCGGTAAGAGCATAGCCCAGACCAAGATAAGTACGGTTTCTATCAAAAAACTGGACGCTGCGATTATCACCAATTTCACGTTCACCATTAATAAAAAGCTCATTGTAAAACGCGAAATATGGTGTACCCTTAGTTAAACTCGTGCCCTTAAATGGCACATTTACGAACAACATATATCTATATCTTGTCCTAAAATCTTGGTCTTCCACCCAACGCTGCTCATAACGCATACGGTGGGTGAGCAAGAGGCGCTTTAACAGCGTATTTGAAAATAAAGCTTCCTGATAAATACGATTTTCGCCAGACGGATTATCGATTTCAGTACCGTATTGTCCAGTAGTAATGTTCGCATAACCCAGGGTAAATTTTACGCCAGAATCGGTTGGTTTATAGGTAACCCCGGTTCTCAATAACAGTTGCTCCCTATCGCCTAGACCTCTCCAATCACGATATTGGTAGTCACCCTGCAAGCCCCAGTTGGACTCCTTAAAGGTGGTGTTCCAAAAATACATGTACCAAGCACCAAGCTGGTCTTCATCAGGGCCCTGAGCGTTAATAGCACCGCAAAAAGAAAATAAAATTAAACTTAAAATGTATCTCCTCATGGCTTACTCTTCTTGTCGTCTTGTACGAACTTAGGTAAGCTAGTGATGGTCTCTTCGATAAATTCAACTTGTCCGGTCGATAGCTTATAAACAGCTCCAACAATTAGGGTTTCCCCTTTTTCAAATTTGCGGCTCAATACTGGCTCAAGGTTACGTAAAAGCTTTACCTGTTCCAAAACATTGGCCTTTACAGTTATATCCAATTGCTCTTTTTCAGAAGCTCCTTCCTTTTTCGCCTTTAGTGCTGCTGGTTTAATAGCGTTTATTAGAGTTACAACGTGTCCTGGTGGATTTTCAGGTAATTTCATAGCGGCGGTCACAGCGCCACAACTCTCGTGACCGAGGACCACAATAAGCTTTGTATTAAGTGCTACGGTTGCATATTCAATTGTTCCGTAAGATGCTTCTGCCATAACCTGCCCTGCCGTTCTGGTAATGAACAAATCGCCAACACCTTGGTCAAATATCATTTCGTTTGGCACACGGCTATCGGCACAACCGATGATAGTCGCAAAGGGTTTCTGACCTAACGAACTATTTTTTAAGTCCTCATCAGATTGTCTTGGAGAAACACGACGATTATCTACAAAACGTCTATTGCCATAGATTAATTTTTTTAAACCGTAATAAGGATCTGCATAAGCACTGTCCCTATCGGCAAAGTAGGTGTTTTCCTCAACCTCTAATAGCTTTTTTACTTCATCGGATTGCGCACCGACTGTGCAAACCATTAGCAGTAACATTAAATAAATAAACGTCTTCATAAGTTATAATATTTTATTAATAATAGATTAAAATTAATTGTTTGAGAGAACTGCAACACATGCTTTAACATAAATTTAATAGCAATACTTTTATATAAAAAAGTATTGCTTTATTATGTAATAGCATTAATTTTAATTATAAATATGTTTTGACTACGAATGCAAACAAGGTATTGAGTATGTTACTCAATTAAGGACTTTTGAGATAAGTATAACATCATGATTCAACGCTTTATTTCTTGTAAACATGGAACCAACCTTGCATCATAAAAGAGGCCATCTTCCCAGATGACCTCTTTTTCACTAACTAACCAACCAAATCATAAATGCTACTCCGTACGTTGGGGTAATCACTCCCCATCAACATCAATGTAAACACTTACAACCACATCATATCAAACGCTGTGCCAAAACTTATTTTGTAATTAAAAATTTTACATATATCTTTATAATATCGTTTTAATATCAAAATGAAAGATAATTGAATTTTAACTGTCTAAATCACCCACGATTTTAATTAATCAACCAAGCGCGTTAATGACTTGGGTGTACCTTTTAATCGCTTTGTGCAATATATTCTAACAAATGAAAGATGAAAAAATTGTAGTTCCAGCCAATGGCTATTTTATGCTATTTGTGTTACTAATCCTGTTTATTGGGAGCGTTACTGCCACCGTAATGCTCGGTAACCCTACTTTTCTTTTGGGTTTAATTTTAGCGTTTTTTTTAGCGCCAGGATTTATCATGGTTCAACCCAATGGATCCAGAGTGTTATTACTGTTTGGAAAATATGTTGGTACGGTTAAAAAGAATGGGTTTTATTGGGTTAATCCATTTTACACAAAAAAGAAAATATCGCTCAGGGCTAGAAACTTTGACAGCGAAAGATTAAAGGTAAACGATAAGCTAGGTAACCCGATTATGATTAGTACCATATTGGTTTGGCGAGTAAAGGACACCTACAAAGCGGCTTTTGATGTGGATATGTATGAAAATTTCGTAGTGGTCCAGACCGACGCCGCCGTAAGGAAATTAGCAAGTATGTATCCCTACGATAATTTTGCCGATGAAGGCGTTGACGAAGACATTACTCTACGCTCAAGCGTCAATGAAGTTAGCGAAGCTCTTGAAAGGGAAATTGATGAACGCCTTACCTCAGCGGGTATTGAGGTTCTCGAAGCACGCATTGGCTATCTGGCTTATGCCAACGAAATTGCAAACGCTATGCTCAAAAGGCAACAAGCAACGGCAATTGTGGCCGCTAGACATAAAATTGTTGAAGGTGCAGTAAGTATGGTGGAAATGGCCTTGGAAGAACTGAGTAAGAAGGAAATCGTTGACCTTGACGAAGAGCGAAAGGCCGCCATGGTAAGTAATTTAATGGTAATTCTTTGCGGTGATAAGGATGCCTCTCCCGTTCTCAATACCGGAACATTGAACCACTAAACCAAATCATGGCCAAAAAGAAAGCATTTGCATTAAGGGTAAATGAAGATATGCTAAAAGCGATTGAAAAATGGGCTTCTGACGAGTTTAGAAGTACTAATGGACAAATTGAATGGATGCTCATGAAAGCACTTAAGGAGCAGCATCGGGCACCAAAGCCAAAAAACGATGATGTTTCCAATAAGGACAGCTCTTAACCAGTCGCTTTTTTATGTGCTTAAATTTGTACTTTGCAATCCATAATTACTCAGTATGGATATAAAAGATACCACCCCTTTCTTTACAGACGACACCATAGTATTTGGCGTCCTGATGCTTGCACTAGGTTTTGTTTTTTTAACCGAATCCCTAAAAACGGGATTCTGGCCTAAGTTTTATAAAATTGTTCCGGGGCTGTTCATGGCCTATATGATTCCTGCTATTTTAACTACCTCGGGTTTGATTGCTCCAGAGTGGAAAACTGTGACAGACAATAACGAAGTATTAGAAGGCAGTACCAACCTATATTTCGTAGCAAGCCGATACCTCTTGCCTGCCGCCTTGGTTTTAATGACCCTTAGCATTGACTTAAAGGGCGTGTTTAATCTTGGGTGGAAAGCCTTAATTATGTTTTTTACAGGAACTATAGGAATAGTTATTGGCGGGCCAATTGCTGTTTTAATAGTTGCATCCATATCACCTGAAACCGTTGGTGGTGCAGGACCCGATGCCGTATGGCGCGGTCTTTCAACTCTGGCAGGCAGTTGGATCGGTGGAGGAGCGAACCAAACCGCTATGCTGGAAATCTACGAATACAACCAAGCCAAATACGGCGGGATGGTATTTGTGGATATTGTTATTGCAAATATCTGGATGGCGATTGTTTTAATAGGAATAGGGAAAAGGGATAAAATAAACAAATGGCTAAAGGCTGATACCTCATCAATTGAAGCTCTAAAGGAAAAAGTTTCAACCTTTGCAGAGAGCAACAAGCGCAATCCCTCCCTCACAGATATTATGCTAATTGCCGCTATTGCTTTTGGTACGGTTAGCTTTGCCCATTGGGGTTCAACATTGATTACCCCATTTTTCGGGAAAGTGGTTTCGGGGATTGAAAACCCAACCTTAAAGAACGTATTTACCTTTTTAGACTCTAAATTCTTTTGGATGATTAGCATTTCAACCTTGGTAGCGATATTGCTTTCCTTTACTAAAGCAAGAAATTACGAAGGTGCTGGCGCAAGTAAATACGGCAGTGTGTTTATTTACATTCTCGTAGCTACTATTGGAATGAAAATGGACTTGATGCTTATTTTTGAGAATGTCGGTCTTATTGCAGTAGGTGCGATATGGATGACCATTCACGCAGTTTTACTTATTGGTGTTGCTAAATTGATAAAGGCGCCGTATTTTTTCCTCGCCGTGGGAAGTCAAGCCAATGTTGGTGGTGCGGCATCGGCACCCATTGTGGCGTCTGCATTTCACCCATCACTAGCAACGGTGGGGGTTCTTTTGGCTGTTTTTGGTTACGCCATTGGAACTATTGCAGCAATTGCCTGCACGGCGCTAATGGAATTAGCCGCGGTTAGTTAGAATTTAAAATTTTTTTCGTTGATATTTGCGCTTTAAATTTTTTAAAATGTCAATAAAGAAAAGCTTATTACCAATTTTAATCATAGCATTTTGGAGCTGCAGTTCCGAAAAAAAGGAAACTCACAATTTTACCCTAAAGGGAGATATCCAAGGGTTGAAAAAAGCAACAGTATATCTTCAAAAGCAAAAAGATACGGCATTAATCACCATCGACTCGCTAAACATAAGCGGGCAATCTACCTTTACGCTTCATACAAATTTAGAAGAACCGGAGCTATTGTTCCTAAAGTTGGACAAGAACGATGACGATGTGGGCAATCTCGTGTTCTTCGCCGATAAAGGCGTTACTGAAATAAATACCACCTTAAAAAATTTCAACTACGACGCAAAAATCACAGGATCTGAGCAACAGGATGTACTGGAGGAGTATTTACTGATGATGTCTAAATTCAATATGAAAAATTTAGAGATGATCAAGGAAAATCTCGAATCCCAGATGCAGGCCGACACCACTAAAATAAACAACATAGAAACTGAATTTGATAATCTTTTAAAGCGAAAATATCTTTACACTATAAATTTCGCCATAAATCATAAGGACAGTGAAGTTGCACCTTATCTTGCAGTAAATGAAATCCCTGATACCAGCGTGAAGTTTCTTGAAGACATCTATGAAGCCTTAGACGAAAATATTAAAAGCTCAAAATACGGCAAGCAGCTTAATACGCTCATCGCAGAAAGAAGAGACCTAAAAACTAATGCTGTAAAGTAATATGAAAAAAACCCCACAACTCGACTTGAATTTTGGGGTCATGATACACACATTTGTAACGAGCTTAATCTAAGTTATTCACCTTATCAACCAATGCTCTTCCCTTTGTCTCTAATTCTTGGCGAATGGAATTGAAATGTGCTTTCTTGTTCTCCACATCACGAGAATTTACTTTGGCTATTAAATCGTCATAGGTTTTGATAGACTCATCTATAATTGCCTCACTTTTAGTTGTGCCTTTGTTGGCGTGCTCAAGTTCCCACTCGTAAACAGCGTCAATAATGTCACCTAATACATAATTAATCTCTTTTTTTAAGTCTCTAACATTGGCCATACTATTGTAAATTTTGCGATTATTTTTACTTATTAATCTATATAAACTTCTAGTAGTTTTGCACTTTTAGAGTTTATACTATAGGTCGAAAGCCTCGCCGGAAGAAGCACCGTCTCACCAGTTTTCAATACCTCCTTATGGTCATAAGTGATTATCTCCGCCTCGCCGTCAACACAAATGTAGATTATAAAACTGTCTTTATCGTTTTTCTTTTGAATAATACCCTTAACCGGAATGAAATTGGTTGTAAAGTAAGGGCAAATCACCATGCTGTTTGAGTTGTTTTCTGCTTTCTTATAAGAAATCCTAAAATCGTCATCCATCTCAAAATTAAAGGCATCAATAGCTATATCGTTATGCAATTCACGTTCGTTTCCATTGGCATCCTTTCTATCCCAATCATAAACGCGATAGGTAACGTCGCTGGTCTGTTGAATCTCTGCCAAAAGCACGCCACCACCAATCGCATGTATTCTTCCGGCTTCAATAAAGTAGGTGTCTCCATGGTCAACTTCATCGACATTCAGTATTGCAGGGAGGGTTTTTTCGTTTAAGTGTTTTAGATAGGTCTTAGAATCCATTTTCTGGTTGAAACCAACCATGAGCCTCGCTCCCTCATCAGCTTGAATAACATACCACATTTCTGTTTTACCGAGGGAATCGTGACGCTTTTTAGCTAATTTATCATCTGGATGCAACTGTACCGATAAATCCTTTTTGGCATCTATAAATTTAATTAACAGTGGAAATTTGTTGCCAAAAAGTTGATGGTTCTTATTACCTAGCAGCTCCTTGCCGTAATCTTTCAATAATTTATTTAGCGATGTCCCTTTATAATAGCCGTTACTTACTATGGAAATGGCGCCATCAACGCTACTTAGTTCCCAACTTTCACCAATATTATCGTGATTTAATGGTTTTTTAAGAAAGGTTTTAAGCTTCTCACCTCCCCAAATTTTCTCTTTTAGAATGGGTTGAAATTTCAAGGGATATAGAGAGTGCTTCATTCGCCAGAGTAGGATACAAAGTTTCTCGGAGTTTCGTACAAGGTAATTTCCACATCAAAATCAGAATCTAATTTAGGCTTGATTTTGTTGTAAATCACCACTACAATGTTTTCGGCAGTAGGGTTGAGTTCCTTAAATTCAGGTACTTCCAGATTTAGATTTTTATGGTCAAAGGCATCCTCAACTTCAGATTTGATGATGTCCTTTAGAACCTTCATATCCATAACGTAGCCGGTTTCCTTATCTATTTCACCGGTAACATGAACAATCAATTCGTAGTTATGGCCGTGAAAATTGGGATTATTGCATTTCCCAAAAATCTCATCGTTTTTTTCAAAACTCCAATCTTTACGGTACAAACGGTGTGCGGCGTTAAAATGTGCCTTTCGACTTACGGTGACCCTCATGCTTTTGTGATGTTTATGTGTTGGTAAAACTTTTGGAATATGATCTTAAACCATTCAGTGTAACTAGCGGGATTTATGGACATATCAGAACGTATGGCCTCTAAACCCATCCATTTCCATGAGGCAACCTCATCTAGATTAATGTTTGGTGACCCGTTAAAGTTTCCTATGAGGATATGATCATACTCGTGCTCGGTCAAACCATTATCAAATGGCGCCTTGTAAATAAACGATATGGACTCCTCTAAATTTGTCACAAAGCCCATCTCTTCCATTAAACGACGCTTACCGGCCTCAATATTGCTTTCTCCCTCACGCTGGTGGCTGCAGCAGGTATTCGTCCAAAGCAAAGGTGAGTGGTACTTATGGGCAGCGCGCTGTTGCACCATTAGTTCCTTTTTATCGTTAAATACAAATACAGAAAAAGCCCGGTGCAAAAGCGCTTTTTCATGAGCCTCCATTTTTGGCATGGTGCCAACTTGTTCATCGTTTTCGTTAACGAGTATTACGCGTTCTTCTATCATATGCAGCAAAAATAATAAGTAAAGTTCAGAAAAACCGCCCGTTCGTAGGTAGCTTCTAAAATTTCCGATGATTTAACTTTACTTTAATACAATTGAATAACTACTTTTGCAGCCAATTTCAAAAACCATATGAGCTTTTTAAAGGAAATTAAAAGACGTAGAACCTTCGGAATCATCTCCCACCCCGATGCCGGTAAAACCACTCTTACTGAGAAACTTTTGCTTTTTGGAGGCGCAATACAAGAGGCTGGTGCTGTAAAGAGCAATAAAATAAAAAAAGGGGCAACCAGTGATTTTATGGAGATTGAGCGACAACGTGGTATAAGCGTTGCGACCTCTGTACTCGCCTTTGAATATGATGGTACAAAAATCAACATTCTCGATACGCCCGGTCACAAGGATTTTGCCGAAGATACCTTTAGAACATTAACCGCCGTTGATAGTGTTATTGTAGTTATAGACGTCGCGAAAGGGGTTGAGGCACAAACGGAAAAATTGGTTGAGGTGTGCCGAATGCGAAATATCCCAATGATTGTATTTATTAATAAAATGGACCGTGAGGGAAAGGACGCTTTTGATCTTCTTGATGAAATTGAACAAAAGCTAGGGCTTAAGGTCGTGCCATTAAGTTTTCCCATTGGTATGGGATACGACTTTAAGGGTATTTACAATCTCTGGGAGCAAAACATCAATCTTTTTAGCGGTAATAGCAGGAAGGATATTGAGGAAACCATAGAGGTTTCAGATTTAAATTCAAAAGAGCTAGACGAGCTTGTAGGCGAAAAAGCCGCTAATACCTTACGCGAGGAAATTGAATTGGTGGAAGGCATTTATCCCAAATTTGAAAAGGATAAGTATTTAAGCGGTGAGCTGCAACCTGTTTTTTTTGGGTCGGCGCTTAATAATTTTGGAGTCCGCGAGCTTCTGGATTGTTTTGTTGAAATAGCCCCCATGCCGAGACCTAAAAAAAGTGAGGAGAGGTTGGTGCAGCCTGAGGAAAAAAAATTCTCCGGGTTTGTCTTTAAGATTCATGCCAATATGGATCCCAACCATCGCGACCGACTGGCTTTTATTAAAATAGTATCAGGTGAGTTTAAGCGAAACACGCCTTACTTACACGTTAGGCACAATAAGAAGCTGAAATTTTCAAGCCCGAACGCGTTTTTTGCAGAAAAGAAGGAAATTGTGGACGTGTCCTATCCAGGAGATATCGTGGGGTTGCACGATACGGGAAATTTTAAGATAGGCGATACCTTGACAGAAGGTGAACACATTAATTATAAGGGCATCCCTAGTTTCTCACCTGAGCACTTTAGGTACATAAACAACGCCGATCCCCTAAAATCAAAGCAACTGTATAAGGGCATAGATCAGTTAATGGATGAGGGGGTTGCGCAATTGTTTACGTTAGAGCTCAATGGTCGTAAAGTAATAGGTACAGTTGGCGCACTTCAATATGAAGTAATCCAGTATAGACTTGAACATGAATACGGTGCAAAATGCACTTATGAAAACTTAAATGTGCATAAAGCCTGTTGGATTGAACCTGACAGTGGGACTTCGAAGGAGAAAACAGAAGAATTTAAAAATTTCCTACGGGTAAAACAGCGCTTTCTTGCAAAGGACAAAAAAGGCCAACTCGTATTTTTAGCCGACTCGCCATTCTCACTGCAAATGACCCAACAGAAATACCCAAACATTAAGTTTCACTTTACTTCAGAATTTGATCGTTAAGTTGGGGATTTTCATGTTTTTGGCTCTTGGCTTTTGGCTCTTGGCTCTTGGCTCTTCTTATATGAAATATATTACTAAATATTACGTTTTATCGAATAATAAATGTTTTTAAACCTATTGTTTGTACTTTTAGTCGAGTAAGCTATAAATGATTGTTGTTTTAAACCGCTTATTTACCAGAGTAAAAACAAACAATAACTAAAAACACCTACTTATGAAAACCAAACCCAACGTGTATTCCAACGGTGAGATTACCGTGACTTACAGCCCGCACCAATGTATCAATGCAGAACGATGCGCTAAGGAGATGTCGCATGTATTTAGAAGCACCGTTATCCCCTGGATTAACCTAGAAGGCGCCTCCAGCAAGGACGTTATAAAGCAAGTAAGGCGATGCCCTTCGGGTGCGTTAAAATGTTACAAGAATCAAAAAGTAGCCTGATTTATAACAGATTACTTAATTGGTAAATCTTAAAAATCTGACCAAATACCTAAAAAATCGATGAAATGCATAAAATCTTAGTTTTTTAAATTTTTATTGCGTATTATTGCTAAAATTAATGTCTTAAAAGCGATGATGTATAATAAACCGCATAGTGAAGAAGGTGTTTGAAACAGATTACTCAATTAAGGAAATTGGCGACATTTCAAAAACTGTGTTGAACACGTTTTCCTCAAAAATTATTTTAGTTGAAGGGGAAATGGGTTCTGGAAAAACCACCTTGATTAAAAGTTTGGTAAACACTATGGGTAGTGATGATGAAGTTGGAAGCCCAACCTTTTCATTGGTTAATGAGTATGACACTAACAAGGGCTTGGTGTATCATTTCGATTTATATCGAATAAAAAATCTGGACGAACTCTATGACATTGGCTTTGAAGACTATTTAGTAAAAGAGGCCTACGTTTTTATAGAATGGCCAGAAAAAGCAGAAGAATTTTTACTCCAAAGCGTCAATAGATTAACGCTAAAAATTAAAAATCGTGACGAAAGACGTCTTAAATTAAGTACAACACCCTAATATAAACCGCTAAAAGCTCCTAATTAAACAGAAAAAACCAAAAATAAATTGCTTCCGCAACTACTGTAAACTATATAAAGTACGGGAAAACCGTAATTTTGGGATGAGTTTAAGGCGATAATTAACTATCGTTTTAACAGATTAATATAATGTCAACTTATATATTTGAAACATTATTAATTAATTAATCCCTTAAAATTATGAAAACTAAAAAATTAGTATTAGCAATTGCCATTTTTGGTGGAATGTTATTTACAGCTCAAGCAACAGATTTAATTGACTTAAATGGACAGACTACTACAGAAATCGATAAAAGAAAGCTTAAAAGACCTTCAAAAGAATAGTAGAAAATCTTTTTCCAAAGCTATTTACATAGGGAGTTTGACTGCTATTTTAATAGCTGCAACTCCTTTTTTGTTTTATTCTTATAATTACATTCCAGAAAGTAAATCTTGGGATGCCATCTTTTTTACCTACCACAGTGGTTATTACGAAAGTGCTCGAATGGCGTTTTGGATGATTTTAAGTAAGTTTATTCCTTTACTCTTACTTTTTGTGTGGTTTTTTACCTGCAGACATTGGTGGTATCACACTATCTTAGTACCCATAGCGATGTATCTGTATCAATTTATCGCTGTCCTTAACGATGATAATGTCTTTTTTGACAATTTTGATTTATTATATTTACTACCAATAATGGCAATAATCATTCCTTCTATATACCTCATTAGAGCAAAAATGTTCAACAAGATAAATGATGCTGGTAAAAGCATGAAAGAACTCGAAGAAGAGTTTATGGTTAAGCCTAAAGGGGTTATTGGACATTTGAAGCAGTATTTTTAAGATTAGTCCTGCAATCTTTTATTTATCGCTCTATCATTATAAAATTTTATTCGTAAATTCATTTTATAATTAACTTCTTATTAGGATATTAGGTTTTGAATTTATTAGTTGTTAATTTTCCATAGTTTAACAATTGAACCTAAAGCTCTCGTGAGCATAAAGTAACGTAGAGATGAATAAAATAAGTTAATGAGCAAACCCCTCTCCCCTTTTACCAAAGCACAATTACTTCCACAAGAAGAAATGCTAGAGGTTCTAAAGACCAAAGGCGACCTATTTATCGGCATCCCCAAGGAAACTTATTTTCAGGAAAAACGGGTCTGCCTTACGCCAGATGCAGTTTCGGCTCTGGTTTCTAACGGTCATCGGGTTATGATTGAGTCAGGTGCTGGTGAAGGCGCTAATTTTAAGGATAAAACCTATAGCGAAGCTGGGGCCGAAGTCACAAAAGACACTTCCAAAGTGTTTTCCTGCCCGATCATTCTTAAGGTTGAACCACCATCTATCGAAGAGATAGAAATGATTAATCCACAAACACTTCTCATTTCAGCATTACAGCTAAAGACCCAAACCAAAGGGTATTTCGAAAAGTTGGCCTCAAAACGAATTACCGCTTTGGCCTTCGAATTTATAAAGGATGAAGACGGTGCTTATCCTGCCGTACGCTCACTAAGTGAAATTGCCGGTACGGCTTCGGTATTGATTGCTTCAGAATTACTATCTAATGTTAACGGTGGTAATGGGTTGATGTTTGGTAATATCTCGGGTGTACCACCCATTGAAATCGTGATTATAGGTGCTGGCACCGTGGGCGAATTTGCCGCTCGCTCTGCTATCGGCCTAGGTGCTAATGTAAAGGTGTTTGACAATAACATAACGAGATTGAGAAATATGAAATCCAATCTCAACCAAAGCATTTATACCTCAACCCTTCAACCTAAAAACCTCATTAAGGCCTTAAAACGCTGTGATGTTGCCATTGGCGCCGTAAGGGGCAAGAATAGAGCCCCCATAATTGTAACCGAGGATATGGTAAACCACATGAAGCACGGTGCGGTAATTATTGATGTAAGTATTGATATGGGCGGCTGCTTTGAGACCAGTGAGGTAACCAATCACGATAAGCCCACCTTTAAATATAATAACGTGACCCATTACTGCGTGCCGAATATCCCCGCAAGATATTCGCGCTCGGCATCGGTTTCAATTAGCAATATTTTCACACCTTATCTTCTTAAAATTGCCGAAGACGGCGGTATCGAAAATGCCATAAGATTTGACCGTGGACTAAAAAGTGGCTTATACCTTTATCACGGTATTCTTACCAATAAATCGGTTGCAGATTGGTTTGATTTGGACTGCAGTGATGTTAATTTATTGATATTTTGAGTGCTTAGAGTCAAGACTCTTGGAACCAAAAACTATGACGGCTGTCTGATATCAATGAGAGAAATTAGAGGTTAAAGGTTAGAGATTAGAGGTTAGAGATTAGAGGTTAGAGGTTAGAGGTTAGAGGTTAGAGGTTAGAGGTTAGAAACACTAAAATGTTAAATTGATTTTTCTTTATCATTAATAAAAACGAGTGTAATTGGTGTCTCAACTATTACGTAATTTTAGCACATGAAACTCATCCACCGTATCGGTTATTATCTTGGAGGCTTTTCCATCGGGCTAGTTATTTTGGCATTCTTTTTAAGCGGAAAAAAAACCTCCTGTGATTACGGGCCCAATGCTAGGGTCATAAAAAATATAAGGTCTAAAAAATTGCTGTACTCTGAATCTGTGATTGCCAAAATGCAATCTGAAGGTATTGATAGTACAACAGTCTTACAGCTCATCAAATTTGGGGATATTGACTTTTCCTTAAGTGAAACCAAATCAGAGCCTTGCAAGCGCTATTGTATTGAAAACGAGATTGAGAAGCGGGACTTAAATTTATGGGTTGAGAATTGCGATTCCACAGCCACCCTGGAACGATTAGTTTTTAAATAATTAAACGATGAGCAAAATCCAGATAAAAAACCTAAAGCTAATTCTGAATATTTCCAAATAAAAACTCTTAGAACTACAAGAGGTGACCGAGACTTATTGGCACTAACTATAAACTAGGCCTTTCTCCGTTTTTTTTCCTTCTTTATCAAATTAAGCTCGCGGCTGGTCTGACCCGCAACCGAAGTATTTTCCTCTGCCCGCCTAATGAGGTAGGGCATAACGTCCTTAACGGGACCAAACGGAACGTATTTTGCCACATTGTAACCCTCTGCCGCTAAATTGAAACTAATATGGTCACTCATGCCATAAAGCTGGCCGAACCACACGTTGTTATCTTTTCTATCAATTTTTAAATCTTCCATCATATCCATGGCCAGATAGCAACTATACTCATTGTGGGTACCTATAAAAATTGAAATCTCGCTTAGGTTTTGCAGGCTATACCGCAAACAGTTATTAAACGTATCGTCAGTTTCCTTTTTATTTTCGCATATAGGCGATGGGTAGCCTTTTTCCTCGGCACGTTCCCGCTCTTTTTCCATGTAGGCACCGCGAACTATTTTAAAACCTAATTTATAGCCCCCATCCATGGCTCTTTGATGTATGCTTTTTAGATAATCCAACCTATCCCAACGGTAAGTCTGTAAGGTATTATAAACTATCGGCTTTTCAATATTATACTTACGCATCATCGCCTCACAAAGCTCATCTGCAGCATCTTGCATCCAACTTTCCTCACCATCTATAAGCACCTCAACGTCGCGTTGTTTCGCTAGAGCACAAACCCGATCATAACGCTTAACGATACGATTCCACTCGTTCTGCTCAGCTTGGGTAAATGCTCTACCCTCCCCTTTTTTTTGATACAGATAAAAACGTCCAAAACCTGTTGGTTTAAAAACCACAATGGGCATGGCCTCCTTTTCATCGGCAAATTTTATGATCTGAAGGATTTTTTCAGCGGCCGCATCAAAATTCGCTTCATCTTTCTTACCCTCTACCGAGTAATCCAAAACCGAGCTTACTCCTTTTTCCCACATTTTATCTATTACGGGCATGCAATCGTCCTCATTCACACCACCACAAAAATGGTCAAAAACTGTTGCCCTTATGAGACCCTCAACCGGAAGATGTGCCTTTAAGGCAAAGTTTGTTGCCAGCGTACCGATTTTTACTAGCGGTTCTAGCGAAATCATCTTAAACAAAAAATAAGCCCGCTCTAATTCTGAATCAGATTTTAGACTAAAAGCAATTTTAGTATTTTCAAAAAGCTGATGTTTTTCAACCGTTTTAATCATTTTACGAAATTAATGATTCAGTGCCTATTTTATTGCTAAAAATCTACTAATTTTCGTGCTCAATTACGAGCCAAGCTTATATGGAATCTATAAAAACCGAAGATTATGCCGTTCATTTCAATCAAAGCGGTTACGATGCACTTAACACCTACATTAAGGATTGTGATTTTTCAACCATCTTTATCTTGGTTGATGAAAATACCCATCAACACTGCCTAGCTGTGTGTCTTCAAAAATTAGCAACCCATAAAACCATTGAAATTATTGAAATGGAGGCTGGCGAGTTTCATAAAACCATTGACACCTGTGTAGGCGTTTGGAACGCGCTTTCAGAATTGGGTGCAGACCGCAAGAGCCTGTTACTCAATTTGGGTGGCGGTGTTGTAACAGACCTCGGTGGGTTTGTAGCCTGCACCTTTAAGCGAGGTATAAAATACGTGAATATACCTACCTCACTATTATCTATGGTAGATGCATCAGTTGGAGGTAAAACAGGGGTTGACCTAGGGAACCTTAAAAACCAAGTAGGGGTGATTTCCTCTGGCGACATGGTTGTAATTGATACCACCTTCCTAGCTACGTTACCGCAAAATCACATGAAATCTGGCCTGGCGGAAATGTTAAAACACGGTTTAATTTCAGATAAAGCCTATTTTGATAAATTATATGACCTTTCTAAACTGCAACTTGACGACCTTGACCAGTTGATATATGATTCGGTTATAATAAAAAAGGATATTGTTGTTCAAGACCCTTTGGAAGACGATATAAGAAAACATCTCAACTTTGGCCATACGCTTGGCCATGCCATTGAGTCGTATTTTTTAAGCACTACAGGTAAGCCTGAGTTATTGCACGGTGAAGCTATAGCCATTGGGATGGTTCTGGAGTGTTTTATTTCCTCAAAATTATTGGGTTTCCCCGAAACTGATGTAGAGTACGTTACGGATAAATTATTGGATATATACCCAAAAATAAAGATAGAGAATAAAGATTATGACCAGATCATAGAGCTTTTGAAGTTTGATAAGAAAAATGAATACGGTAACATTAATTTCGTACTGTTGAAGGCTATTGGAGAACCTAGGATAAATTGCCTGGTGAATAATAAACTCATTAAAAAAAGCCTTGATTACTATAATTATAAAATTTCAGAATTACTATGAGCTCAAAATCAAAACTAACTGCGAAACAGTTGTACACTGTGTATTTTGGTGGAAATTGGACAAGCGTAAATTATAAGGATGTACTTTCAGAAATCAGCTGGAAGCAAGCCACCAAAACAATTGAGGGCCAGAATACTATTGCAGAGCTGCTATATCACACCACTTATTTTATCAGCGGGGTTTCTGAAGTATTGAAGGGCAACGAGCTAAAAATCAGAGATAAATTTAGTTTTGACTGTCCTGATATAACTTCAGAAAACGATTGGAAACAGCTCACGCAAAAGTCTCTGGAAGCTGCTCGTACGTTTTCAGAACGTATTGAAGAACTACCTGAAGAACAACTTAAAACCCCATTTGTAGATGAGAAATACGGTAACTATTTTAGTAATATTCATGGTATTATTGAACATTGCCATTACCATCTCGGGCAAATAGTGATTTTAAGAAAAATGATGCGGTAAGACAACTGCCTACGCAGCAATTAAAAGGTTTAGATTTTTTTAATTGGTAGGTTATTGATTTTTAGAACCAAGCTTAAAAGTTTATTTGAGCGGATCGTGACCCCAGTTTTTAAGCGAATACCGCCAATCGCTTTCTTTTACGTCACCATCTGGCTTTTGGGCACTATGCCTGGCAATGTAACTATTAACTTTTTTCATATGCCCATAGTTGGTGTCGGTAAGTTCATCTTTGTGTTTACGTTTTATCTTAATGATTTTCTTACCGCTCTTATGCCCTTTGGATTCCCCATCGCCATCATCCTGCCCTACCGATTTTGATTTATCGGTTTCCAACCAATCTTCCAACTCTGAAGGCGTCATATTTACCTTATCGTAGAATTCGTCGTAAATATCTTGTTTTTCTTCTGCTGTCATTATTTTGTTTTGTGAAAAATAATTTAATTTAAATCGCGGGCTTTGTTGTATGGGCAAATTGTTTAACCCGATTTACTTTATTTAATAATTCAGTTTTAATTTATGTTGCAGGCAAAAACAAGGTCATTTCCCCAAACTCTGCCATATCCAAATGGCCCATCTGGCTTTCGTCCTTTGTTATTAAGTGCATGTGCAAGTATGAGCCTTTATGCGTAAATACGCCCTGATGGACTTTTGAAAAGAAGCCAATGATTTCAACATCTTCATCTGTTAAGTTGTAATTCACTTGACCTTGATGTGCTTCTTTTGGAGAAGACACTTTAGTTACAGACGGTGAATTTTGAATATGGATTTTGGCGGTGTTTACTTTACCTATAAGCTTAAACACAAAGGGCTTTTGGTGTTTTATGGTTTGTTTGTCTATAAATTTTTCTAAGTCTGAAATGTTTGAGATGCTATCAGATAAAGCGAGCGTTTTCCATATGTTCACGTTTCCGTAAACAAAAAATGGTGCGGCAACTTTAGATTCTTTTTCTACTAACATAGTAGAGTCGGTAAGCACCTTAGAGATATAGGTTATACCATTATTGATTAAAATTTCCCCAGTTAAATAGGTAATTGGGCCTAAACCGTATAATCCTTTCTTGTCTGAAATAGTATCGAGCTCTATTGTTCCATCTAATTCGCCTTTTAACATCTTGTTTTTAATCGCCCCAGCAATCTTTACTTTTGGATAGGTGTTTGAGACTTGCTTTTTTGCCTTTTGACTATAGTTGCAGGATAAAAACATCAATGAAATTACAATAGAAAAGAATGTTTTAAAGATGGTGCGTTTCATTTTAACGAGATTATTGCTACTACTATTTAGGGGGGCTAACTAAACTAAAATATTTGCATTATCTGTGCATAAAAAAAGTAAATTAGAAAAATAGCCGTTATAGAATTCGTTGTTTTCACCCATTTCAATCTTAGTCTCTGACTGTTTTTGACTTTAGATTCTGTTTAATTTTTTTTGAATCCGAATTCTGGTTTGTTTAGTTTTTTAATGCCTATGACATCTAACAATATAATTTATACGTATGAATTAAACCTTCAGATTCATAATTTAAATCTTATTGCCCACGTATTCACATGACTTTACTCCCTAATAAAAGTAACTTTTTTAATGAGACCATTTTCAACCTCATAAATGGCTACGGCAAATATGGTCTCACCGTTCATCCTCACTTTTTCCTTATCGATAACTTTATTACCAATAATAGTTCGGTTTTCTAATTCAGCGTAGAGGTCTGGTGTCTCCGCAAATAATCTTTCATAAATGTCTCGCATTTGCGCCTTTCCATTCACAAATAAATTATTTGGATAATTGTAGAGCTCCACATTATCTGCGTAGGTTTCCATAAACATATCAATATCCTGATAATTATATGCCTCTAATTGTTGTTGTACTATGGCGTCGGGAGTACTGGGGTCGTAATCTAAAACATACTCCCCGACAATTGCTATTTTATTCGTATTGGGGCTTACCGCCATTCTGGTGATGTTTGTTATGCCATAACCTTCAAGATTGGCGGTAACTTCCCATTGATTGCGCTTTTTGTTTTTATGCACATACACGTTACTGCCTTTTCCTGAGAAAACATAATCGTCGTTAAGCCATACTATATCCTCAACGTTTGGCATCATATCAAATAAAGGCTCCGCCTCCAATTCATCTAGGTCAAAACTCATTAGCTTCCAAGGGTTTGGGTTTTTATCAACAAAACTAAACGCTGGCGGGTTTGTTTTTGGTATAATGCTTAGTGACCGGCCTACATGCTCAACTAAATCCTTATGCTTTTTAAATCTAAAATCAGACACAGTTAAGGTTAGATTTTCATCCTTTAGTATAGAAGAAATCACTATATCTTTATTTAACCATAAATGGTAACCTATAACAATATCGTCTATTAGCAAGGCGTTAACTTTTGGATCAGAAAAACTGTACTTATAAAGGCGCTGCTCTCCATTTTTTTCCAGCTTTACAGCAGCAAAAGCATCCTGACCGGGTATTTTTATTGGCGAATACTCACTTGCCTCGGTCTCTGTTAACCATGTTGTTACGCCGTTGTTTACATTGTATGAGGTTACGTCTGTTTGGTCATTTCGTGTTGAAACAAACAATAAAATGCTATCGTTTAAAAATGATGGCTGGTTATCATAGCCCGGATTTTCTGCGGAAACATTTTTAAGATTGTACAGGCGTAAACTATCCTTTGAAAACTCTAAATCAAATAAAAAAATCTCGGTATCAGGTTGGGCCAGGGATACGAACGCCGAGAAAACAAAAATGAGTTGGAGTAGATTTTTATTCATGGACAGGCATTTTTAGTAAAGATAAAAAAGAAAAACTTTTACAGGATGCCCGGTCAAAACGACACAGGATTAAACAATTTACATTTTAAAAAGAAAACACCCGTTCACAGACATAGAACAGGTGCTTTCCACTAACAAAAAAACTCTAAAAATACCATATATCTCTACATGGTATGCCGTTGAACAATTTACCTTAAAAAGTTTAACCTGGGAAAAACCTCAAGTAAACGCTCTTATACTTTATTTACGCCAGCAAGACTTTACAATCTCGAAACGGGCATTAAATTAAGGCTTAAACGTAATTTTTTATGCGCTTTGGCCAATTTTATGCCAAAATAATGCTTTAGCTAAGGACGCCTTTACTAAGCGTCATTACACTCATTTTAACCCAAGTTGCCCAAAGTTAAATGATTAAGGCAATATTTCATATTAAATTATGTTTATTTAAATTTTGCTGCTGTGACACCTTAATATACGGCGTTTGAGGCGATATATTAATACTAAAAATTTAAATTAAACCCTATTAAGGCAGTTAGAATAAATACTTTGCTAAATTAAAAAAAACCGAGTATTCTATTCTTGGTAGCAACTAAGCAAACATACTACCTATGTGATTAATCCACTCATTAACATTTACGGAAATTCGTGATGCCCGGTTTTTTAGATATCAATATAATATGCCCAGTATATTATTATTGAATAATAAATTACCTTTGTTACCATACCATTGCTACCTTCATGAACCCATCTACAAACGGTTGGATTGAGAACCTATGCTCTCAAATTCTGAAAAACGGACTACCGTTCAAGAACTTTCAGCAATTATATGGCGCATTAAAAAGTTATGGTTTTATATATGGTGTGAATGTTGATGCTACCGCAGCCTTTAAAAAAATCCATAAATATTCTGAAGATGAGATTGCAAAAATAAATTTGGTCACCGCACTTTACCATATCTATTATTTTAATAGTGAATCGCTTGACTTTAAGACATTTTTAAGAAAACTACTAGACTTTTATACAAAATTAGAAATGGCCGACCTTTCCCGCTGGGACAAACTGCGTATTGGAAAGAGCGAAAGCACCAAACTTGAAAGATTAATAAATGAACGCATACAGATAGATGATAATATCCTACGACGAAACTTCAATAAATCTATCATCAACTCTCTTCTATTTGTTGACGCACTCACTTTTAGTAGATATTTAGAACATGATGGGGATTTAGGCGTGAAATCTACCGCTGCCAATCTTGAACAGATTATCGTGGGAACGCTATACCAGTCCCTAAACTCTAAGAGTAAAATATCTGACTATGATAAAGAGGTTATAAAGATAGTTGAAACCTCAACTTCGCACGAAAATGAGGAACTGGAAGTAGAAGCGCTTATCTATGATATCAACTATAACATTAATTATCAAGAAAAGAAATATTTAATTGACCTAATGTGCCTTTCGGTTTGGGACGATGAGGTTCTTGAAAAGTCAGAATTCCAATTTCTAAAAAACTTATCAAAACAGCTCAAGATGGCCCCTGATGAAATTAATGAATCCCTTATAGAGGTATCAAAATTTAGAGAGAAGAACAGAAAGACTATTTTACTGTTTCAGCAAACCAACCCGATAAGCAACTTTTTTGAGAACTCATCGCAATTGGTAAACAAACTAATTAGAAGAAACAGTAAACGTTTGGTAAAAGAACTACGCCAAAGCAAGGATTTGGTTTACTTAATCAGTAAATCTGCTCGCACTGACTTGACCAAAGAAGAACAGAAGCAGATGTATGCCCAAATTGTGGATATATTAAAATCCATACCAAGCTTGGCTATTTTTATGCTTCCTGGAGGCGCAATTTTACTCCCAATATTTGCGAAGCTTATTCCCAACCTATTGCCCTCTGCTTTTGATGATAATAGAATTCAGAAGTGAAGACTTATAAATTGTTCAATCTGATTTGTATTTTTAATTTGTTTAACTCACTTAGAACTCATATAATCTAAAACCGCTTGTTTGGTTGTAAACCAATTACGGCCTTTTTTATGAGCATCTATCTTGCCTTGCCGCTCCAATAAACTAACCTATCCTTGACCGTATGGTATATCTGGCTCTTCAACTATATTTGAAATAGACTAGTACTCTTTATCGTGTTCTGGAAGTGCGCTCAAATAAATATTGAGTGAACGTTCCAAAGCCTGCGCTCTAAGTAAAATGAGTTTTTGACAGTTATCTTTATTGGCTTGTTTTAGAGCTGCATAGTACTTTTGCCTATCATTTTTTTAATAATTGCAGGTGGAAAACCCCAATTATTAAATAAAAATTCATGGCAAGACGAACCTTAGGACCGTTGCAGTCAAAAAAAGGTTGGATGTAAACAAATTTATGGTGAAATACGGTTACCAACTCAACAAAGTTGAGACGCAACGGATTGCTATGAACAAAATCTACCAACTCACAAAGAGTCCAGAAACCTTTTTTGCATTTGTAGGAATAAAATTAGCACCAGAAATCCTATCGCTACCATTACAAAGCCTTTCTGCAAAATCATCTTCAATTGAGCGCAATACAAACCCACAAAAACTTAGAATATCTTTAGAACTCAGCGTATAATTGGGTTCGACCAATGTGTAGAGCTAATTGAGCGCGGTTTCGTGATTTTTAGCCTCAAAATGCTCACGTAAGGATACACCCTTAATAGTAATGCCCTCCTGAAGCACCGATTGGGTTTCCCTAAGCGTTAGGGAATTACCCTCGATACTATTGGAATTATAGGTCCACTCAATGAAAAGGGCTTCTTAAATTTTATAAAGGGCAATAGATGGTAATGGTCTGGCCGTTTTAAGCACCGAGACCTTATCAAACAACCTATCAAAAGTTGCCGTTAGCTCATTGCGATATGACAAATCTACATCCCACATACCATAAATATTCAAAACATCGCTTAATCTCAATTAATAATCTACCCGATAGTTTAACTCAACCAATCCTTAAATTCCTTTACCCGTTCTCGGGCTACGATAATTTCAGATTCGCTGAAACGCAGAAGTCTAATTTTTAAGCGTGAATTGGTGTAACTGATGATATCAACTATGCCGTTGATATTCACAATGAATTTTCGGCTAACCCTGAAGAATTTACAAGGTTCTAATTCATTTTCAAGCTGTTCTAAAGTGGTGTCCAATAGATAATTTCTATCTTCCATGGTTGCTGCGTAGGTGCCTTTATTTTCACTATAGAAACACTCAATATCATCAATATTTATCAATTTAATGTGCTGGCCCACCTTAACGGAAAAACGCTTTTTAAACTCCTGTTCAATAGGGTTGACCAATAATTTTTTAATATCATCAAAATCTAACTTGACGCTTTGATTTTCAGGATTGCGTTTTTTGAATTTTGATACGGCAGTTGCCAAATCATCCTGATCAATTGGTTTTAGCAAATAATCTATACTGTTTAATTTAAAAGCCTGCAAAGCATACTCATCATAGGCCGTTGTGAAGATTACAGCAGAATTGATGTCTAAAGTATCAAAAATCTCAAAAGACAGGCCATCACTCAATTGAATATCCAGTAAAATTAAATCGGGGTGCTCATTATTTTGAAACCATTCTAAAGCCTCCTCAACGGAATGCAACATAGTTTTTGCATCAATGCCCAATTTAGAGAGCATGCGCTGTAGTCGCCTTGCTGCAGGCTTTTCATCTTCAATAATTATAACGTTCATTGTTGGTTAGTTTAGAAGTTTTCCGTTTTTCCAAATCAGTTCAATTTTTGAGATATCATTGATATTTTCCAATGGATTTCCGTTCAACAAAATCATATCGGCTTTAAAACCTGGTTTAATATGTCCTGCTTTTTCAATGCCGAATGATTTTGAAATATGACTTGTGGCGCTCTTAAGCGCTTCTACATTCGGTATTCCCGCTTCAACAAAAAGTTTGATTTCCTCATATAAATCAGTACCATAATTTATATCCAGATTCGGTGGATCTGTACCGGTTAAAAGGGGGATATGGGCATCGTACAATTTTTTCAACTCCTGCAAAAGGGTTTCGCAGGTCATATATATTTCCTCACCTCGATTATTCTTTTGCATGTAGTCCACAGACCTTAGCGTAGTGAGCATGGTGGGGATTATAAAAAATGGATTGTTATTTTTCAAAATATTTAAATCGGCTTCAGAAATGGGCTCATCCGGCCAAATATGCACCAAGCCATCCGCCATATTGTTCAGTACTTTTTTGGCGTCTTCAAGTTGGCTGATGTGTACAACTGCAATTTTATTTAGTTGGTGTGCTTCTTTTATAAGTTCGGTGACAACGTCATGGGATAAGGTCGTTTTCCATGGTTCGACAATGATTTTAATGTAATCTGCTCCTTTTTCAACTCTATCTTTAATGAATTTTTCAGCCTCTGATACTTTTGTAAGTGTTGGTGTTGGAAAACCATATTGCGTCCCGTGTCCCTCTGGAACTGTGGCCGCTGCACCCGCAGCGTAAAAATTTGCATAGTTTGTTGAATCCTTAAAAACCCTTAGCCGGTCTTGATACATTTCAACGCCATGCATATCAAAAACATTCAATACGCCAGCCTTTGCAGCTTCGTTCAGGCTTTGGGGCGACCAGACGTGGACGTGCGCGTTTGAGAGAGCCGGTATTAGTGTTTTGCCCGAGCCATCAATTATTGGTATATCCAAGGAAATAGGAGATTTTGAGACGCTATCAATATAACCGTCCTTTACTTCAACATGTATATTTTCCTGAATAGTTTCGCCATCAAACAGCCTAACATTAGATATTACAAAGTGTTGCTGGGCGAATGTCATAAAAAAGGTAATCCAACATAAAAAGAATAAATTGGTTTTCATGATGATTATGCTTTGATTATTTCCAATAACGTTCATCCTCTTCCATAAACTCTCTTATTTTGCGCTCTTCCCAATGTTTTCCAAACAAGATATTTGGCCCCCAAATACCAAGGGCGTGAAATCCCAAACCTATTCCCCAAAAAGCTGCCGTTGACCAAACCCCAAATGACCAAAAGCTCACTCCATTGGCAACCAATATCCCGACAATAAATAGATTTACAACAACATAACTCGCAGCATGCCAATAAAAACCAACCAATTTTTTAACCTTTTTCTGAGCGCGCAAATAAGCTTCCTCCTTATAGCGGGTTTCCTTTGTTTTTTTAATTTCGTAAGGTCCCATGTAATTTTCCATAACGTTTTTAAATTAATCTTAAGACCGCTTCTCTATAAGAACTAAGAATCAAGACTGGATTGTAATTAGCTAAACTCAACTTTAGATTGACTTTAAAGTTTTAGCAGCTTCAAATTGTGGTTTGATATAATTCGATTAAACAGAATCAAGACTCCCGAAATTTCGCGACTGTTAGAATAAATAACAACGACTTCATTTTGCTTTTTTTTTATTTAGGTTGATTGATGGTTTTGTACCCCTTATAATTCAAAACAAATCAATAATTGAATCTTTTATGCTTCATTAAGTGGACCACCTCGCTCTGTTTACTTTTCGAGGAAAAGGAAACCACTACTCTTTTTCAGAAGGGTAATAAAATCGGTTTTTCAATTTTTTATTCACTTTTCAAGCAAATGCTATTGGATTGATATGCTCCCTTTGTGGGTTAGAGGGCCTCCTCCTCACGCATAAACTTTTCGATCTTACGCTTCTCCCAGCTCTTACCCAACATACCATCGTTTACAAATACCTTATAAGCATGAAAAGCAAGGCCCATACCCCAACCCAACATCGGGAACCAAAACCATTGAATTACATTTGGTGTATAGCGATACCAGATAAATATCAATGATGGTATTACCACGCAATAGGAGATAAGGCCGTAATAAAACTCCTTAAGTTCTTCTACACGCTTTCTAGCTTGTAGGTACTTGTCATTATAATTTGATGTTGGTTCAATAGCGCTCAAAATTTGAATCTTTTGGGTTAGTATTGGTATTGCAACTGAAAACTTTCTGGCAGTTTGGTTGATATTTACTGTTCTTTTAGACAATAACCGGTAGCGTTGTTTTACATTATTAAGTCCTACGCCACTGCTCTTTTTTACAATTTGTTTGGGTTGAAGATTATTCTCGACCATTAAATTGCCGTCATTTTCATAAATTCTAATGTGCAGCGGCTTGGTTGATGTTACCATATTGTGCTTTACGGCATTTTCTAGCAGTAGCTGAAGAGATAAGGGGACCACCTTACTTTCTAGATTTAAGGATTGCTCGGGGATTTCAAAAACAATACTATCCTCAAAACGCATCTTTAATAGGGACATATAAGTCTTGGCGAATGCCAATTCCTCATTAACCGTTACCAATTCCTTGTTCTTCTGCTCCAGAACGTAGCGATACACCTTTGATAATGATGTGGTGAATTTTTGAGCTTTATCTGGATTTTCCTCAATCAAACTAGTCAATACATTCAAGCTATTGAATAAAAAGTGTGGGTCTAATTGATTTTTTAGTGCGTCAAATTTGGCGCTGGCCGTTCCAGCGATGATGGTCTGTTCCTTTATCCGGTTTTTTTGATACCTATTGTAGAAAAAAACAATATTGAAAATGGTAAAGATGATAAGTGTAATCCAAAACCCAAAAGAATAATACGCCCAGCTTTGGCGGCTCATAAATGTTTCTAAGGGCTGCCCAAAAAAGCCAATATTTACAATTAGCCTAACAATAAAAAGCCCGATTAACGTAATTGTGACCGAACCGGCAATACCTATTAAAATGCGTTTAATGGTATCGTTCTTTTTCCAATGCTTAGTTTCCAAAGAGTCAAAATACACCGTATTGCTCATCCCTAAAACAAACGCATAGAGCTGCCAAATTGAAAAGTCTATGAAAAATGCATTAACAGAATCATAATAAAAACCACCTTCAAAAATTTTCCCCACTAAATAGACTCCACACCCAATGAGAAAGGTAATTAATAACTGTTTAGGTAATTTTGAAAGCTTCATAGCACTTAGCCTTTACAATCAATAAGCACTTGCTCTGCGCGTTCCCTTCCCCAATTGGGGTGAAAAGGGCTTTTAGTTTCGTAAGACTCAAAAAGTTCAAGGGATTTTTTCACATCCTTGCAAAAAGGCGCGATATCCTTGCCAAAATACTTAGCACTGCCCATATCCCATTCGGCTTTGCTTAAAACAACCCTAGGATTTTTAGGTGCTAGCTCTAGCGCCCTGTTGTACAGTTCTGAAATCTTAGCACTATATTTCATGCCGTAGGTCATCCCGTCAAAAGCCACCCAATTGGTATAAATGTTGGCCTGCATGACCATTAATTCTGGATTATCCTTACTAATGGCCATAGCGGTTTTTAAATGTTCCTGTGCCTTTGCCAGTTGTGATTTTACCTTATTCCCATCTTTCTCCCCCCAGGTTTTTAGGCTATTTATTTGAGCAATATAATAGTGGGGCAACCATTGTCCAGTTTCAGCAATGGCAATTCGCTCAAAAAGATTTAGCGCTTCATCCATTTTACCCAATTCCCATAGCCCAAAGGCCTTCTCCATGCCGTTTTCATACTTCTCTTGACAAGACACACTCCCCGAGATAATTAATAGTAGCGTAAAGATTAGTTGTTTCATGATATAGATTTTATAAGGTTATGGTTTGGGTGATGTCTTTAGTTGTGACCTCAAATTTGGCATCTTCCCATTTAGGCGGGCCAAAAGAGCCAGTGGCATTATTGCTGCAGCCATAGTCTTCTTTGGGTATGCCCATAAAATTAGTATCCATTTTATCATTATCATTTTCATCGTGATAAAATGACACGGCATAAACACCTGGCGAAACATCCTTAAAGGTATATTCACAGGACCTGTTATTGATTTTCAAGGTATCTCCCTTTATGGCGTCCTCTAAAAAAGTGGCCTCACTGTCATGAAGTGCGATATAAACCTTACCTTTATTATTTTCGAGATTTTTAATGACAACCTTGATATCGCTCCCTTTTGATTCCTGACCATTAAGGAAGTTATAACTCAAAATCATAAATATTATAAACTTTATTACAATTTTCATACTTTTAGTGTTATGCTGAAATCTTCAGCGTGATTATTAGATTACAAATATTAACTACAAAAGGTAAGCCATAAAATACAAATAACCGAAATGTGATTTATTAATGATGAATTGTATGTATAGCAAATAAATGGTATTAATTAAACTGTTTTGTAGATTTCATCTGTTATAAGAAATTTCAAAACATCAAATTTGAGAGATTTAATAAATCAGTTTACTCTGTTTGTACCATACCTTTAAATTAAAAAAAGTTTTAACCGTAAGATGGAATTTCGTAAATTTTTTTTAATAATGAATTTGCCAATATTGTATTTTTACGCACCTTAACATTTTTGTAACAAAACCAATCAATTGAACGAAAAATATCACAAGTGGCACTCGCCAACGTTAGGCCAAGACATAGAAATGCTCACTTTTGGGCACGCTGGCTATCCAATTATACTTTTCCCTACTACCATGGGAAGATTTTATGAATGTAAGGATTTTAAACTTATAGAATCTGCGAAATGGTTTTTGGAACAGGGCCTTGTACAGATTTACTGTCCAGATAGCATTAATGAATTAAGTTGGTACAATAGAAACATCCATCCAGCGGAAAAGGTAAAAAACCACATGGTGTACGATAAGTTCATCATGGAAGAGATTGTGAATGCCATCTGTCACGAAAAAGGAATCGCTAAAGTTGCGATGGCAGGAGTAAGTTTTGGTGGCTATCACGCAGCAAACTTTGCATTTCGCCATCCTGAAAAAGTAAGCCATATGTTCAGCTTAAGTGGTTCTTTCGACATCAAATCCTTCTTGGATGGTCATTATGACGACAACGTTTTTTATAATAACCCGGTTGACTATTTGCCTGGCAACAACAATCCAGAACTTTGGAATATGAAAATAGTTCTTGGCATTGGCGAATGGGATATTTGTTTGGATGCCAACCATAAATTAGCTGAAATTTTAAATAACAAAAACATACCATTTTGGTGGGATGAGCGTCGCTGGGCAGAACACGATTGGCCGATATGGTTGAAAATGTTCCCGCATTATCTCTCTACACTGTAACCCATTGATTTAACCAAAAACCAATATAATATGAAAAAAATAGGAATTTTATTCGGTCAGGAAAACACCTTTCCACAAGCGTTTATAGACAGAACCAATCAAAAAATACAAGATCAAGGTATTAAGGATATGGTAGCCGAGGCGGTAATGATTGATACGGTAGAACAGGCTAAATCTGACGAATACGCCGTGATTATTGATCGAATCTCCCAAGATGTTCCGTTTTATCGAGCTTATCTTAAAAATGCAGCCATTTCTGGTACGGCGGTCATCAATAATCCGTTTTGGTGGAGCGCCGATGAAAAATTCTTCAATAATGCCCTTGCTGAAAAGATTGGTGTACCTGTTCCTAAAACCTTCATTCTACCAACATCGCACAGACCGCCAAATACCGACCAAAATTCCTTTAGAAACATGAAATTTCCATTCAATTGGGATAACATGTTTGAAACCATTGGCTTCCCCGCCTATATGAAACCTCACGATGGCGGTGGCTGGAAAAATGTTTATAAGGTAGAAAATCCGGATGACCTCTGGAAAAAACACGGTGAAACCGAACATTTGGTCATGATGCTACAAGAGGAAATTCAATTTACCGAATACTTTAGATGTTACGTTTTAGATACTGACAAGGTTCACATCATGCCTTATGAACCTCGAAATCCTTTTCACCTAAGATATATTATTGACGGTCCTGAAATTAATAAAGACCTACTGGATTTGGTTGAAAACTACTGTATCAAACTCAACAAAGCCCTGGGCTACGACTTCAACACTGTAGAATTTGCAGTTAGGGATGGTGTGCCCTATGCTATAGATTTCTGCAACCCTGCGCCAGATGCCGACATTCATTCCGTTGGTCAGGCCAATTTCGACTGGATCGTAGATAATGCCTCAGATATGGCTATAAGAAAGGCGAAAGCCTACAAAAAAGGGCAGATGAATTTAACATGGGGAACCTTTGTAACAAACCAAGCACCTAAATCAAAAACGGCGACACGAAAAACAGCTGCAAAAAAACCTGCCGCGAAAAAATCCTCGGCAAAAGCAGCAACTAAAACCACCACACCCGCAAAAACGGCTGCTAAACGCGTTGCGAGTAAAAAATCGGCAAGCCCGAAGGCAGCGAGCCCAAAAGCAACTGCAAAAAAAGCAGTAAAAAAAGCGCCCGCGAAGAAGGCCTCCATAAAAGGTGCAAAAAAGTGATTACCGCTTTATAACTCGACTCAAATTTCAGAAATTGAAATTTGAGTCGAGTCCTATTTTGATAGGCTCAACCAAATTATCCAACCACATCAAATGTCATGAAGTTTACATTAGGGATTGAAGAAGAATATCAAATTATAGACCCAAAGACCAGGGAGTTGACCTCGCACGATCAGCAAATCGTGACCTGTGCTGCAAAAATTCTCGACGAGCAAGTTAAGGCCGAAATGCACCAAGCCGTAGTAGAAGTTGGCACCACCATTTGCCAGGATGTTCAAGATGCTCGCGAGCAGGTAAGCAATTTAAGAACATCAATTTCAGGGATTGCCAATGAGTTGGGCTACAAGATTGCAGCTGCTGGGACGCACCCCTTTTCAAAGTGGGAAACCCAACTTATAACTCCAAATCCAAGATATGACGAAATCGTTAATGAACTTCAGGATACAGCGCGATCCAATCTTATTTTTGGGCTTCATGTTCATGTAGGCGTTGAGGATAAGCGCACTGCCCTGCATCTCACCAATGCCATGCGCTATTTTCTCCCCCATTTATACGCGCTATCTACCAATTCACCTTTTTGGGAAGGTAGAAACACAGGATTTAAATCCTTTAGGTCAAAGGTTTTTGATAAATTTCCCAGAACTGGGATTCCGGGTATTTTTAATAGTTTTGCAGAATACGAGAATTATATAAATATTTTAGTTAAGACAAAGTGCATTGATAATCCTAAAAAAATATGGTGGGATATAAGAGTACATCCTGTTTACCCAACATTAGAAGTACGCATTTGTGATATACCAATGACAGTTGATGAAACTACCAGTATCGCTGCCTTGATACAGGCATTGATTGCCAAGCTTTACAAGCTACGTTGTGAGAATCTTAATTTTCAACTTTACCATCGCGCCCTAATCAATGAGAACAAATGGCGAGCTGGCCGATACGGTATTGAAGGCAAAATGATTGATTTTGGTAAGGAAACTGAGGTTGATACTAAAGACTTAATGTTTGAGCTATTAAATTTTATTGACGACGTAGTTGACGATTTGGGCTCAAGAAAGGACATTGAATACGTTGAGCAAATGCTCAAAAACGGTACTGGAGCCGATAGGCAGCTTGCCGTTTACGAAAAAACCAAGGATTTAACAAAAGTGGTAGATTATATTACTGACCAGACTGTTCTGGGACTTTAAATTTTTGAGGAATTGAAGATGAATGACAAAGTAAAAATAGCAATTTTAGACATGAACAACGATGAGCCAAATCAAGGACTACGTTGTATCAGGGAAATTACTGCATGTTTTAATGAAGATGCCGACAGCGAAGTATTTGACGTTAGAGCTAAAAATGAATTACCCGATTCGTCATTTGACATTTATATTTCAAGTGGAGGCCCAGGAAGCCCTCTTCAGGACGGCCAATGGAGACAGCCCTACCTAAATTTGATGCAAGAGCTCTGGGAATTCAATGAGAACTCAGACTTTCAAAAAAAACACGTGTTTTTTATTTGCTATTCCTTTCAAGTCATCTGTAATTATTTTGAATTGGGTACTTTAAAACCGCGACGAAGCACCTCTTTTGGAATTTTACCAATCCATAAAACCAAGAGAGGGTTGAAGGACCCGCTGCTTAAAGGTCTTGAAGACCCTTACTATGCTGTAGATTCAAGGGATTGGCAATTGGTTCAACCCAGATTAAAAGTATTCAAGGAACACGGCGCAAGTATATTGAGCTTAGAACGCATTAGAACCAATGTAGAATATGAAAGAGCGATAATGGCGGTTCGATTTTCTAAAGAGTTTGTAGGTACGCAATTCCACCCGGAAGCTGACCCGCTTAGTATGAAAGCCCATTTTCTAGCTGAGGAAAACAGGCGAAAAGTTGTTACGAATTTTGGCGAGGAAAAATACAATGACATGATGACCAAAATGGATGACCCTGAAAAATTGATGCTTACCTACAATACCATACTTCCTAAATTTATTCGTAAGGCTATAAACAAGACTCGTCAACCCGCTATCTCCTAATCCTTATGATTAAAGACTATCGAAAGGCTTACAATGACCATTTTTCAGAAGATAAGTACAATGCATTTTTAGATGATATTGCAAAACAGTTTGCCTATAAACCAAAATTTAAAATTGCCGAGACCCCCGCTTTTATTCCAAAATCCTTAAAGGACAAACTGGTAAAGGCCTGTAATGAAATTATGCAAGTCGTTAATAGGGAAGACTTTAAATCCTTGACCGAAGCCGCCTTTTTTGACAAAAAAAGTATTGTACCCAATGAAAATGAGAAACCCAAGTTTATTCAATTAGACTTTGGGGTCTGTACAGATAAAAACGGCAACTTAGTCCCTAAACTAATTGAGCTACAAGGGTTTCCCTCCTTATATTGCTTTCAGGAATTATTGGGTAGAATGTATAAAAAACATTTTGGTGAAGCCATCCCAAATCACCTATCCCAGCACATAACAGGAATCACACCCCAACAATATCTCGATAAATTAAAAACTGAAATCGTTGGTGATACAGACCCAAAGCAGGTCATTTTGCTTGAAATAGAACCTGAAAACCAGGCCACCGCAATTGACTTTTATGCTACCGAAGCTGCTTTAGGAATTAAGGTACTCTGTATCACTAAACTTAAAAAACGAGGAAAGGAACTGTTTTATGCGGATGACAATGGGGAGGAAATTAAAGTTCTAAAGATTTATAATCGTATCATTTTTGATGAACTTTATCGTTTTAAACATCTTAAAACTGAATTTGTATTTACCGATGACGTGGATGTAGAATGGATTGGCCACCCCAACTGGTTTTTTAGAATCAGTAAATTTACCATGCCTCTGTTGACCGGGGAATTTGTACCAAAATCTTTTTACTTGAATAAACTTGAGACCATACCGAAGGATTTGGAGAATTATGTTTTAAAGCCTTTATACTCTTTTGCTGGTGCTGGCGTTCAAATTCACGTAACCGGGGAAATGATTGATGCCATTGAAGATAAATCAAACTACCTCTTACAGGAAAAGGTAGCTTACGCTCCTGTTATTGAAACCATGGACGTACCAGCAAAATGCGAAATTAGAATGATGATGATGCATAATTCAAAAACAGATAAAACTGAAATTGTAAGCAATCTCATTCGTTTAAGTAAAGGCGAAATGGTTGGCGTAAAATACAATAGAGACAGAACCTGGGTTGGAGGGAGCACGGGTTTTTTTGTGGATTGATTAAAACTATTTCATTTAACCTTTCAATTGGTCATTTTCACTTCAATTAAACAATAAAATTTTGCACATCCTCAAACTCATCCGCTGGAAAAACTTAGCTCTTATTTTATTGGTACATGTCCTCATAAAATATGCACTTCTAGAATCTTTTGAAGTACTTACCGTTCTTGATAACCTCCACTTTTTTATCCTTACACTTACAACAATCTGTCTTGCTGCAGCCGGTAACATCATAAACGACATTTACGATATAGAAACAGATAAAATAAATAAACCCGACGGAGTAATTATAGGAACATCGGTTTCAGAAAAAGCGGCATATAACCTTTTCTTTATTTTCAATATTGTTGGGATTGGTTTAGGGTTTTATTTGAGCAACCACATTGGTAAACCTACTTTTTTTGGAATTTTCGTAATTGTTTCCTTACTACTTTATGTCTATGCATCCCTCTTAAAACGAACTATTGTTTTTGGCAATGTGGTCATTTCATTTTTAGCAGCCTTAAGCGTGATGATTATTGGAATTTTTGATATCATCCCGGCTATTTTTCCACAGAACAAAGCATCACAAATTACGTTTTTCAATATAATTTTTGATTATGCGGTTTTTGCCTTCTTAGTGAATTTTGTTCGAGAACTTCTAAAGGATATCCAAGATATTGATGGCGATTATAAAGCAGGCATGAATACTTTACCAATTGCTATTGGCAGGGAACGCGCCAACAAAATTGCTTTTGCCATAAGTTTGGTTCCTATCGCAGCCGTTATATACTATCTCTCTACTTATCTCTACAAGCAGCAGTTTGCAATTATTTATTTTTTAATTTTGGTTATAGCCCCAATGATTTATGCCTCTATCAAGATTTTTTCTGCAGACCATAAGAAGGATTATAAAAGGTTAAGTACAATTTATAAGCTTATTATGCTTTTGGGAATGGTTTCCATTGGGTTGTATCCGTTAATATTAAAGTAGTTGCTTGTTGAGAACTAGCCGATTTACCGAGAATTTTTAAAACTTTTACAGTTTCGATGTCAAACTTTGAGCTTCTTTGTATGCACTTGTGCAACAATTCACGGAAATAACCAAATATTTTTTCTAATTATCTTTAATATGCTCAACAAAAAACTAAAAAACCATAATCTAATCCTCGCCTCAGGCTCCCCAAGACGCCAACAATTTTTTAAGGAATTGGGGCTTGAGTTTGAAATCAGACTTAAACCCGTAGTCGAGGAATATCCCGAACGATTAACCCATTTTGAAATAAGCGATTATTTGGCTCAACTAAAGGCAATTCCGTTTAAGGCAGAATTAGAGGACTGTGACATTCTCATAACAAGTGACACCATAGTTTGGCACGAACACCAAGCCTTAGGCAAACCAAAAGATACGGTTGAAGCGAAAGAAATGCTTAACGCCATGAGCGCAAAAACCCACGAGGTCATCACTTCAATTTGCTTTACCACAACTAAAAACCAAATGACGGTAAATACATCAACCAAGGTTACATTTAAGAAATTGACTTCAGCTGAAATTGATTTTTACGTACATAATTATCAGCCATTTGATAAAGCTGGCGCCTATGGCATCCAAGAATGGATTGGCCAAATCGCCATAACAGAAATTAAAGGCTCTTACACCAATGTTGTTGGCTTACCAACCCATTTGCTTTACAAAACGTTAAACGACATGGCTTTGTAAAACTTCAATTGTAACTTTAAACAAACTATTTGAAATGACACGTTTTTACAATTATGTCAAGTCCTGCCTTATATTAACCGTTGTTTGCGTATATATTTATTCCTGCAAAGAAGAAACCAATAAAAATGAACAAGCTTTAAATACCGAAGTTTATAATGAGAATCCCGATGAGGTTGGCCAGAGATTATCAGCCTTCAAGCCAAGCCAAACATTTATCGATTATTGGTACGCTGGCGAAGCCGAAATATCCTCGTATAAATTAGAGCAGGCACGCTACGGTGAAATCAGGGAAGGTAAAGCGGTTTTAATTTATGTAACTGAACCATTTTTACCTAAAAAACAAGTAAAAGCCGATAACCAAAAACCAAATAATGTTTCAGTTTTAAAGTTGAACGCTACAAAAAAATTCAATACGGGCATCTACCCCTACTCCATTATGCAATCAACTTTTTATCCCGTTGATAACAACCAACACGCCTTAAAGGTATCGGCCTCGGTTCAAGAATGGTGCGGACAGGCATACACCCAAATCAATAATCGTGGCCAATTTGAGGTGATGTCCCACAGTTATTTTGAAAGTGAAGCCGATGAAAATTTCAAATTGGAAAAAACTATTCTTGAAAATGAATTATGGACAACATTAAGAATTGACCCAGAAGCTCTGCCAACTGGTGAAATTGAAATAGTCCCTTCTCTTGAGTACATTAGATTAAAACACGTTCCGCTCAAAGCGTATAAAGCCCATGCAACTTTAAATGACGGAAATTACAATATAGAATATCCTGAACTAAATCGTTCAATATCGATAAATTTCAATTCAGAATTCCCCTATGAAATCAAGTCATGGGAAGAAACCTTTAAAAGTGGGAATGGCTCAAATGCTCAAATGCTCACTACCAAGGCTACGAAACTTGAATCCATCAAATCAGCCTATTGGAATAAAAATAATAATTCCAATCGTGGTCTTCGTGAAACGCTTCAACTTGAATGAGTTCTTCAACGTTCCATCCAAGTGATTTATAAATGTATCTTTGTTAGTGTAAATCCGCAAAATATTTACATTATGTTTTTTGAGACCTATCAAAACCAGTTGATTTTATCAGGGTTTATTCTTCTCATCCTTCTGGTCATTAGGTTTATTACCCATGCATTAATCAGAAAAATCGGACGTAAAAGCAGCCTTAACCAAGCACGTATCAACTTAATATGTCGCTACGTGTCCGTAACCTTATTTTTAATAGCATTACTAGTTGAGGCCTTTATTTTTGGTGCTGAATTTGAGGAAATGGCGCTTATTTTTTCTTCGGTATTTGCCGTAATTGGTATTGGCTTATTTGCGATTTGGTCAATTTTGAGCAACGTGACTTCTGGAATTATCATGTTCTTTTCGTTTCCATATAAAGTGGGAGACAAAATAAGAATTCATGACAAGGATTTCCCAATAGAAGCCATCATAGAGGACATACGCGGGTTTCAGTTGCACTTGCGCTGCGATAATGGCGATTTAGTAACCTATCCAAACAACATGATTTTACAAAAAGCAGTCACCCTAATTAAAAAAGACGCCATTAAGGATATCAATGAAAAAGATATTAATCTACCTTAGACCATATAATTTAGAAATTTCATGAAAATCAGTTTTATAACCATAGGTCTTTCAATCTTGATGTTGTCCTGTAATTCTTCCGACGGAAACATAGACAACCAAGCTACACAAAATCAAAAAACCGAAATGCACGACTATCAGCCAAAGCCTTATGTTGAATTGACCCACCCGGAGTGGAGCAGAAATGCCACCATTTACGAAGTCAACTTAAGACAGTACACTCCCGAAGGCACATTCAAAGCATTTGAAACCCATTTGCCTAGATTAAAGGATATGGGAATCGATATTCTTTGGCTTATGCCTATTCATCCCATCGGCGAAAAAAATCGTAAGGGGAAAATGGGGAGCTATTATTCGGTTAAGGATTATTATGGCATTAATCCCGAATTTGGAACCGAAGCCGATTTTGAGCATTTGGTTGATAAAATTCACGACATGGGAATGTACGTGATTTTGGATTGGGTGGCCAATCATTCCGCTTGGGATAACCCACTTGTGCAACAACACCCAGAGTGGTACACCAAGACCAAGGAAGGGAATTTTCAACCCACACCTTGGTACGATTGGGATGATATCATTGATTTCGATTATGAGCAACCCGGCATTAGAAAATACATGACAGAAGCTTTGACCCACTGGGTAGATACCTATAATATAGACGGCTATCGCTGTGATGTTGCAGGATTTATGCCATTGGATTTTTGGAATAATGCCCGCAAAGAGCTCGATGCCATAAAACCGGTGTTTATGCTGGCAGAATGGGAATCCCGAGACTTACATAAATCGGCTTTTGATATGACCTACGCTTGGAGTCTTTGGAATAAACTTCACGATGCAACAGTTGGTGGAAAACCCATAAGTGGTCTTATAGAATATATGGCGCACGATGTGAGTACATTTCCACAAAACGGCTACCGTATGACATTTACCGATAATCACGATAAGAATTCTTGGGAAGGCACACCCTTTTCAAACTTTGGTGACGGGCTGCAAACCAGTATGGTCATGGCCGCAACCGTAAGCGGGATGCCCTTAGTATATAGTGGACAAGAGGCTGGCCTCAACCGTTCCCTAAAGTTTTTCGACAAAGATGAAATTGAATGGAACGACCATAAATTTTCAGATTTATACAAAACGTTATTTGAGCTAAAACACGATAATAAAGCACTCTGGAACGGCAAATACGGCGGAAAAATGGTTAGAATCTATAGCGACCAAATGGACAGAATCATTTCATTTTCGCGGGAAAAGGATAAAGATAAAGTGATTTCCATTTTTAACTTTAGCGATGAAACAATAAAGGTGAATCTTGATACCGATTACCATAAGGGAAGTTATAAAGGATTGTTTACCGAAGAAAGTATCCAACTGAAAGGAGCTGATGAGATGACTTTAGAGCCATGGGGATATAAGGTCTTAGTAAAATTGTGACCGTGAGCTTAAGCAAACACATACCTCAACTTTGTTTAGTTTAAGATAGGTTCACTTTTTATGCTAAATGGGTAACGTAACGTTAAGCTTTTTTCTGACGTTAAAGAAACTCTAAAAAAATTAGCAGACCTACACCATTCCCTATATTTGAAACCAAGCCTAATTACCAAAATGATCATGAATAAAACGCTTCTCTCCCTGGTCTTCTTTCTATTGACCTCAATATTGGTAACCGCTCAAAAACCGAACAAACCTACCTCCTCTGAAATTTATGAGTCCATCAAAAAATTGAACTTTCTAGGTTCGGTCTTGTACGTTGCTGCGCATCCTGATGATGAGAATACAAGATTAATATCATACATGTCGAACGAGGTAAAGGCAAGAACAGCCTATCTATCCCTAACCCGCGGTGATGGCGGTCAAAACCTTATCGGCCCAGAAATAGGAGCGCTTTTGGGGGTAATTAGAACCCAAGAGCTTCTAGCTGCTCGAAAAATAGACGGTGGTGAGCAACTTTTTACCAGAGCAAATGATTTCGGCTATTCCAAACATCCAGACGAAACCTTGGAAATTTGGGATAAAGATGACGTTTTAAGTGATGTTGTTCTGGCCATTAGGCGTTTTCAGCCCGATATCATTATCAATCGGTTTGACCATAGAAGCCCAGGCAGCACCCACGGGCACCATACCAGCTCCGCCTTGTTAAGCGTTGAAGCCTTTAATTTAGCTGGCTCTAAGGAAGCATATCCCAATCAATTGAAAGTTTTAGACACGTGGCAGCCCAAACGACAGTTTTTCAATACCTCTTGGTGGTTTTACGGCAGCCGGGAG
>Ga0207419_1000300_pt1 | contig 42053 bp, 38 predicted proteins | sample ElkSloMetagenome_4_FD_184723 | JGI IMG/M metagenome (GOLD analysis project Ga0207419, IMG submission 184723) | Hot spring microbial communities from Elkhorn Slough, Monterey Bay, USA - MD2A (version 2) | ecosystem: Environmental > Aquatic > Marine > Intertidal zone > Estuary: Microbial mat ...
AGTTATTGAAAACTTTCTTGAGTTGTACAGAAAACGCGTTCCTTTTGTAAAAGAGGATGTCGTAATGAGTGAACTTATGAAAAAATCGGAACGGTTTATTGATGAATTCACTATAGATACCGCATTAATTTTAAATTAGGTTAAGATGATTCGTTGGTCTTGACAAGCTTTGACGCCCATAATTTTGCGGCTTCTAAATCTGGAAATACTTCAAAAGGTTTTTTCAAAAACTGCTTTTCTATCTGTGCATTAATTTTTGCGTGATATTTGGTGGTTACAACGGCAAAACCCATTAAGTTTGGTATTTTAGAAGTTTCAAAATATATATTAGGATCTACAGAATAAGAATTTAAGCGATGAGTAATGTATACAAAAGGTTGGCTACCATAATGTTTAAAAGCGAGATCTGTAAGTTCATTATTCTCTTTTTGAGACACGTTTATGCCCTCATTCATAACTACGACCATGTAAAAATCGTAGAAGGTAATAGAACAATATTTTAAATTGAGAGTTTCTTCCATTGAAGAAAAATTTATTTCAACTATAAGATACTAAAAAACTCCTTGAAATTCAAGGAGTTTTAATTCATTTTGTAAAATGCTAAAACCTATGTTGTTTCACTTGAGGTCTTAATAGAGATGGATAGCTCTTCAGATTTGCCATCGTGATCTAGAGCAATCTGATCGCCTTCTTGTATTTTAGAGTTGATAATTTCTTCGGCAAGAGCGTCTTCCACATATTTCTGTATAGCTCTATTAAGTGGTCTTGCACCATATTGCTTGTCAAATCCTTTTTCTGCAATAAAGTCCTTAGCTTTTTTAGAAAGTTTTAGTTCATAGCCTAAATCTTTTATACGTTCAATAAGTTTTACCAATTCAATATCAATTATTTTATCAATATCTTCTTTTTCTAGAGCATTAAAGACCACAACATCATCTATTCTGTTTAAAAACTCAGGAGCAAATGCTTTTTTAAGTGCGTTTTCAATAATGCCTTTGGCATATTCAGCCTCTTGTGAAGTTTGCGCTGAGGTTCCAAAACCTACACCCGTACCAAAGTCCTTAAGTTTTCTGGCTCCTATGTTGGAGGTCATAATAATTATTGTGTTTCTAAAATCAATCTTTCGGCCCAGACTATCTGTTAAAAAACCATCGTCAAGCACCTGAAGAAGCATATTAAACACATCTGGATGCGCTTTTTCTATTTCATCAAGTAATACGACCGCGTAAGGTTTGCGTCTTATTTTTTCTGTGAGTTGTCCGCCTTCCTCATAACCTACATAACCTGGAGGTGCACCCACAAGGCGTGATATGGCAAATTTTTCCATATATTCACTCATATCAATTCTTATCAGAGCGTCATCACTATCAAATAATTCTGTAGCTAAAATTTTTGCCAATTGTGTTTTTCCAACCCCTGTTTGTCCCAAAAATATAAAGGACCCAATAGGTTTATTAGGATCTTTTAAACCGGCTCTATTTCTTTGTATGGCCTTTACAACTTTACCTACTGCTTCATCTTGCCCAATAACTTTTCCTTTAATTGAACTTGGTAATTCGGCCAGTTTATTAAGTTCTGTCTGTGCAATTTTATTTACAGGGATACCTGTCATCATAGAAACCACATCGGCAACATTATCTTCTGAAACTGTTTCGCGATGTTGTTTAGTTTCTTCTTCCCATTTTTCTTGGGCTAGTGCTAAATCTTTTTCTAAACGTTTTTCATCGTCTCTTAATTTAGCGGCTTCCTCATATTTTTGTTTTTTAACAACACTGTTTTTAGTTTCTTTTACTTCTTCCAGCTGTTTTTCTAAATCTATAATTTGATCTGGTACATCGATATTAGTAATGTGTACCCTGGATCCGGCTTCGTCTAGAGCATCAATAGCTTTGTCTGGTAAAAACCTATCGGTCATATAACGATTGGTTAATTTTACACAAGCTTCAATTGCTGTATCCGTGTAATTAACATTATGATGTTCTTCGTATTTTTCCTTTATGTTATTGAGGATTTCAACAGTTTCTTCAACAGAGGTTGGTTCTACAATAACTTTTTGGAATCGGCGTTCTAAGGCACCATCTTTTTCAATATACTGCCTGTATTCATCTAGGGTAGTAGCACCAATACATTGAATCTCACCTCTCGCAAGGGCTGGCTTAAACATGTTAGATGCATCTAAACTACCCGTTGCACCACCAGCTCCAACAATGGTATGTATTTCGTCAATAAATAAAATAATATCGTCATTTTTCTCGAGCTCATTCATCACAGCTTTCATGCGCTCTTCAAACTGTCCTCTGTATTTAGTTCCTGCAACCAAACTTGCCAAATCTAGAGTTACGACCCGCTTATTAAATAGATTTCTAGATACTTTTCGTTTAACAATTCGCAGCGCCAAACCTTCTGCTATGGCAGATTTACCAACTCCAGGTTCACCAATAAGTAAAGGGTTGTTCTTTTTTCTTCGGCTTAAAATCTGAGAGACACGCTGAATCTCTTTTTCTCTACCTACTACAGGGTCTAACTTATCGTCTTCAGCAAGCCCAGTAAGGTCTCGCCCAAAATTATCTAAAACAGGTGTTTTAGATTTTTTATTGGATTTACCAGATTGTCCACCAAATGGATTTTTCTTGCTATCATCGCTGTCGCTAGAACTTTCCTCAGAAAATGATTCTGCCTTCGGTGATTCTAAAAAGTCGTCGTCGTTTGTTATCATGGATTTAAATTCTTCTTTAACATTATCGTAATCTACCGTTAATTTATTAAGGAGTTTCGTGGTAGGATCGTTCTCATTTCTAAGAATACAGAGCAATAAATGTGCTGTATTAATAGAACTACTCTGAAATAACTTAGCCTCAAGAAATGTTGTTTTTAAAGCGCGTTCGGCCTGCCTTGTAAGGTGTAGATTTTTCTTTTCATTAGAGTTGGTTACAATATTAGGATTTGCTGGACTTAATATTTCAACTTTTCTTCTTAAATGATTGAGATCTACATCTAATGCATTTAAGATGTCAATTGCCTTACCGTCACCATCTCTTAATAACCCTAACATAAGATGTTCTGTGCCAATAAAATCATGACCTAATCTTAGGGCCTCTTCTTTGCTGTAAGCAATTACATCTTTAACTCTCGGTGAAAAATTATCATCCATACTTAAACTCTCCTTTATGGCTTAAAATTAATAAAAACATATAACAAAACTTCAAAAACTATACCTAAACTATGATGTTTAACGAATAGAAGAAAATTGCCACAATAATCAAAGGGCTATTCTAAATAATTATTAACCAAAAGGGCCGGTATTATTGTTAATAAAAAGTATGAAAAAAGGGGGCTTTAATAGCTTCAAAAGCTAGGATAATACTTATATTAGCACGTTTTGAAATTTAACGAAAAATAAAATATATTTTATATGGGAGATGGTGAAAAACTCATTCCGATTAACATAGAAGATGAAATGAAATCGGCCTACATTGACTATTCAATGTCGGTCATTGTGTCACGTGCTTTACCAGATGTGCGTGATGGGTTAAAACCTGTGCACAGAAGAGTGCTCTACGGGATGCACGAATTAGGTGTTAGGTCTAATACAGCGCATAAAAAATCGGCTAGAATAGTAGGTGAGGTTTTGGGTAAATATCACCCTCATGGTGATACCTCAGTTTATGATACCATGGTACGTATGGCCCAAGAATGGAGTTTGCGCTACATGCTGGTCGATGGTCAAGGAAATTTTGGTTCTATAGACGGTGATAGCCCCGCAGCCATGAGATATACAGAAGCAAGAATGCGTAAGATTTCTGAAGACATGCTTGCAGATATAGATAAGGAAACAGTTGATCATCAATTAAATTTTGACGATACCCTTCATGAACCTACGGTTTTGCCCACTAGAATTCCTGGGCTTTTAATTAATGGTGCTTCTGGTATTGCTGTGGGTATGGCAACAAACATGCCTCCGCATAATCTCTCTGAAGTAGTAGATGGTACTATAGCTTATATTGATAACCGAAACATTGAGGTTGAAGAGCTAATGCAGCATATAAAAGCACCAGACTTTCCAACAGGAGGTGTTATTTACGGATATGATGGTGTTAAAGAAGCTTTTACCACAGGTCGTGGCAGAGTGGTTGTAAGAGGGAAGGCCCTTATCGAAGAGGTTAACGGTAGAGAATCTATTATAGTTACAGAAATACCTTACCAGGTGAATAAGGCAGATATGATTAAGAAAACTGCCGACTTAGTCAATGAAAAGAAACTAGAGGGCATTGCCTCTATAAGAGACGAATCTGACAGAAACGGTATGCGTATCGTATATGTGTTGAAGCGTGATGCCATTCCGAACATTGTTTTAAATAAGCTTTATAAGTACACTGCACTGCAGTCTTCATTTAGTGTTAATAATATTGCATTAGTCAAAGGAAGACCAGAACTTTTAAACCTAAAAGATCTTATTCATCATTTTGTTGAGCATAGACATGAGGTTGTTATACGCAGAACCAAGTACGAACTTAGAAAAGCTCAAGAGCGCGCGCACATTCTAGAGGGGTTAATTATAGCCTCAGATAATATTGATGAAGTTATTGCCTTAATACGTGCTTCGTCTAATGCTGAAGAAGCTAGAAATAAACTGGTTGAACGATTTGAATTGACAGAAATCCAAGCTAAAGCCATTGTTGAAATGCGCTTAAGACAGCTTACAGGATTGGAGCAAGACAAACTTAGAAGTGAGTATGAAGATCTCATGAAAACCATAGAAGACCTCAAGGATATTCTTGAAAAGGAAGAGCGTCGTATGGAAATAATTAAAGACGAACTTATAGAAATTAAAAATAAGTACGGAGATGAGAGACGGTCTTTAATTGAATATGCTGGTGGTGACTTAAGTATCGAAGATATGATACCTAATGAAAAGGTTGTAATAACGATTTCTCATGCTGGCTACATAAAAAGAACCTCATTAAACGAATACAAAACACAAAATAGAGGTGGTGTAGGACAAAAAGCTTCTACCACAAGAAATGAAGATTTCCTAGAAGATATTTTTGTTGGTACTAACCACCAATATTTGCTATTTTTTACACAAAAAGGAAAATGTTTCTGGATGCGTGTATACGAAATTCCTGAAGGAGCAAGAACTTCCAAGGGAAGAGCAATTCAGAATCTTATAAATATCGAGCAAGACGATAAGGTCATGGCCTTTATTTGTACGCAAGACTTAAAAGACGAAGCCTACATAAACAGCCATTATGTCATAATGGCAACGAAAAAAGGTCAGGTTAAAAAGACGTCTCTAGAACAATATTCCAGACCAAGAACTAATGGTATAAACGCTATAACCATTAAGGAGGATGATGAACTTTTAGAGGCTAAATTAACCACGGGTAATAGTCAAGTCATGCTCGCATTAAAATCGGGTAAAGCCATTAGATTCGAGGAGGCCAAAACACGACCAATGGGGAGAAATGCTTCTGGTGTGCGCGGAATTAAACTCCCCACTGAGCAAGATGAAGTGGTTGGTATGGTTGCCGTAGATGATATGGAAAGTAATATTTTAGTGGTGTCTGAACACGGCTATGGTAAGCGCTCTAGTTTAGATGATTACAGAATTACAAATCGTGGTGGTAAAGGAGTAAAAACAATTTCTATTACCGACAAAACGGGTAGCTTAGTTTCCATAAAGAACGTCACCGATGCCGATGATCTTATGATTATCAATAAATCTGGAATCGCAATTAGGATGGCTGTTGCAGACTTAAGAGTTATGGGAAGAGCCACGCAAGGAGTTCGGCTTATAAATCTCAAGGGTAATGACGCCATCGCAGCAGTAGCTAAAGTTGTAAGAGATGAAGATGAGTCTGAAATTGAGGAAGATACCGCTCCAGAAACCAAGGAATCTAAAGATGGCACAACTCTTGATTAGGTAGAATTAGAAAACTAAACATTAACTATAAAATTATTTATTACACAATGAAAAAAGTAATCGCACTAGTGTTTTTCTTCTCGCTTGCCGTGGGTTCTTACGCCCAAAAGCAGGAAGTTAGAGCACTAAATAAAGCAATAAGAAAAGAAAACTATGCCGATGCCAAAGCAGCAGCAAAGGATGCAGAAAACTTAATTGGCAGCATGGATGACAAAATGAAAGCCGAATTTTATTTTTTAAAGGCGCAAGCTTATTATGCCAATGGCGCTGGCTCAGACCCCGATACAGATGTGGCTATAAAGGCTCTAGATAATCTTAAAGAGTTAGAGTCTGCCATGGGTAAATTGAAATATACAGAAGAGGCTAATGAAATGAAGCAAAAGATGTTAACTTCATTTTTAACAAAAGCTAACGAGGCCATTACCAATCAAGATTATCCTTTAGCAGCCAAACGTTTTGAAAAGGTTTACAAAGTGTCACCTAAAGATACGGTATACCTCTACTATGCGGCATCATCTGCTGTTAATGCACAAGATTATGACACAGCATTAAAGCATTACAAAGCGCTTAAAGATATGGGCTACACAGGGGTTAAAATGAATTATTTAGCTACAAATAAGGAAACGGGTGAAGAGGAATTATTTGCAGATAAAGACACTCGAGATTTTTCAGTAAAAGCGAAAATGCATATCGACCCAAGAGATGAAAAAAGTGAATCTAAACGTGCAGAAATTGTAAAAAATGTCGCTTTAATCTACGTTGCTCAGGGAGAAGATGAAAAGGCCTTAGCCGCTATGGCCGATGCGAGAGCAGAAAATCCAGATGACGTGGGTCTATTGCTTTCTCAGGCTAATGTCTATCTCAAAATGGGTAATAAAGAGAAGTTTAGAAATTTAATGGAAGAAGCCACAGAGAAAGATCCAAATAATGCCGAGCTACAATATAACTTAGGTGTTTTGGCTGCTGAAGCTGGCAACAATGACTCCTCGGTGAAATATTATAAGAAAGCAATTGAAATAGATCCATCTTATGCAGATGCTTACAATAATTTGGCCGTTGTTCTTTTAGAAGGTGAAGCAGAAATTGTGGAAGAAATGAATAATTTAGGTATGAGCTCTGCTGATAACAAGCGTTATGATGAATTAAAGCAGCAGCGCCAAGATTTATATGAAGAAGCTATTCCTTATTTAGAAAAAGCATTAGAATTAAAAGCCTCTAATATCGACGCCGCAAGAACTCTTATGAATATTTACAGTGCTTTAGGCAGAACAGAGAAGTTTGAAGCTATGAAAGCAAGAGTAGAGGGTATGGAGAATTAAAAAATCTTTCAGCTTAAAAATTTTAAAAGCCATTTGAAATCGTTTCAAATGGCTTTTTTAATCTTCAAAGGTTATACTTTCATAAGCACCGCTATCTGGTAAAGATCCTCTATCTCTATTTAAAATATCTGTTGGTACCAAAGCAGAAAACAATGGGTCGCCTATACCATTTGCCGCAGAGTCATTACCAATTTGCAACTGGTTATTGCTCGCATCTTGAAAGTCTGGAAGCGCATTAAAAACGACATTCTCATAACGATTAAGATCGTTAAAGATATAATTTCCTGAATCTTCCAAGGCATCATTATCAAAACGAATTAAGCAATTACTAAATTTAAAGTTGAACACTTCGCCTTGCTGATCCAATAATAATTCGGTTGAATTATTACCATAAATAATACAGTTGTTAAAATTAGCTTCCTCAAGGGCATTGGTGATGATATTATTGTCGTCATCTACCACAAAATCATTAATAAGCAGAGTTGGAAATTGCCTAAAACTGTTGGTCCAGTAGTTGGCAAGTGTACAATGGGTAAAGTTGTATTGCCCACCTAGAGTAGCAGCAAATGAAGCTTGGCCGCTTTTATTCACAACTACATTCTCAGCAGAAATCGATGTGGCACGGCCTAAAATGCCAAAGCCACTAGAGTTATAAATTTGAGTATTTGTAATGGCTACTTTTGGCGACGCATCTTGATTTCCTTCGGCTAAAACACCAACTGTAGCATTTTTGATAGTAGTGTAATTTATGGTATTATTTAAGCTGCCATTAAAGAGCCAAATAGTTCCCCACTGCCCCGGAACTTCAGAAAACCCTGGTTCCATACGATCGCCTTCTAGAATAACCTGGTTTTCTAATAGATCTTGATCGGTACTAAAAGCGCCATTGATTTGAAGACTGGCATTATTGGTAATTATAATACCAGAATTGGCATGAAAATGAACTCTGGTGCCAGGTTCCATGCTCAGTGTTTGTCCTTCATCTACGCCAGCATAGCCATAAATGACATAGGGTTTTTCATTAGTAAAGTTTAATTCATCGTCATTTAAAAACCGTCCTTGTAAAGTGGTCTCATCATCTATGCCATCACCATCTAAATCAAATGATAGGGTTTCTATAATACCCGTTGTTTCGTCTCTATTTGGGTATATAAAAACGGCATCCTTAACTAAGGTAACCAGTTCTACTTCTTGTTCGTTAGCACCAGCATCAAACAAAATTTTATCGGTATATAGAAATTGGTTGTTAAGAGTGCTTAAACTTTCTATATCTACAGTGGTTTCAACAAAAATAAATAAACTGTCCTGAGCCAAGAGCTCTATATCTTCAAAAAGTTTACCTTCTTGGTCCCCACTTAATCCCGTTGTACCATCAACATTTAATCTGTAAAATGAGTTGGCGCCGTTTGCTAATCTTATGGTGGGAATGACAATATCATCATCACTGTTATTATATACCTTAAGATTATAAGTACTAGAACCAATATTTGTAAATATGGTATCTAGATAAACGGTATCTTTTGAAAATGTAAGGTTGCCTGTACTTGGTGAAAATTCAAAATCATTTCTACACGAACTCCAAAAAATTAAAATCGAAAAACAAATAATAAAAGTAAGCAGTCGCTTCATACATTTCATAAATTAGGATGGTCTAAAAATATAACTTTTGAAGTGATAATTTAGTATCTCTTTGAGATATTGAATTTTAAAATCTATTGTTTTTGTTTTTCTGTGTTTTCGTATTCATTTATAAGTTTCAGGAAAACTTGACTTTTATTAACCAGAATCTCAAGAAATTGCATTTTATTCTCTTCACTTAAAATATTTTTATTTAATGCTTCGGTAGTACAAAAATCTAAAAACAATTTGTGATAAGATTTAGGTATTTTAAGGTTAACAGCTAAAAGTCTTTCGTTAAAGAAATTCTTTTCTTCATAGAAACTCATAAGATCATCAGAAGTAAGTAGGGTAGTTTCGTTCTTTTTTTCACGTTTAAAAAGATCACGCAATTTTTTAAATAGATAAACAAAGTCAACACCTTGATTGTTATTTAATGGGGCATATTTTTGATCATTTGCTTTCTGATCTTCAGTAATTTGCTTTCTGAGCTTTTGTTCATAGCGGTCCTCTTCAAAAGTCTTAGGTTTAGTGACACTTTTTACATTAACTTCGTCAAGAGCATTAGTAACTTTAATTAATTCAAAAACATAAACTCCCTTAAAATGTATAGGTTTTAAAACAACTTCTTGGGTTTTGTGAAATAAGCTAGAAAATAAAATGGTATCATTAACACGAGCGGAAATACTAAAATCACCGTCATTATTAGTAACAGCAACAATATCTTGATTGCTATTATAAACTGTTACACCTGCTATAGTGGTTTCGTTATCATATACCTTACCAACTAACTTTTGACCATGTAATTGAGTACAAACAAAGGATAAGATGAAAATGAAATATCGCAAAAGTGTATCTTTTTAATAGGTCTATGGGCAAATTAAGGTATTACATGATTTAGAGGGTATTATTAAATAATTTTTAACGTATTAATCAAATAGAGATTTAATGGTATCAGTAATTCGGGTTGGTTTTTTAGTCTTGGCATCCATTAAACACCATTCTGTTGTCGACGTGGCCAGCAATTGCTGATTAAAGTTATTATAAACATCAACTTGTCTTGTAGATCTAACTCCTTTAGAATGCGTGACAAATGTTTTTAAAAGAATTTCATCACCTAAAAAAGCTTGAGACTTATATTTTATATGATGACTCGTTAACACCCAGAAATAATTCTTTAAAATATCATGTTTTGCATTGGCGTGCCAGTGGCGTTCTGCAATCTGTTGAACCCACTTTACATAAACAATATTGTTGACGTGATTTAGATCGTCTAAGTCATTAGGTGCTACCGTTAATGTGCTAGTAAATACTTGCAATGATTTATTTTTTTTTGATTCTGACCTCAAACAATTGATCCCAGTTTTTACCAGTAACAAATAGAGTTTCTCTTTGAGGGTGGTAGGCAATACCATTTAATACATCTAACTCGGGGTGTTGGGTAACTTTTTCTTTTAGCGATTTAAAGTCTATAACACCTTCTACTGCGCCATTTTTAGGATTTATAATTACCACACCATTTCTTTGATATATGTTGGCATAAATCTTACCCTTTACATACTCTAATTCGTTTAAGGACGGTATCTTTCCTTTGTCTGTATAAACCTGTATAAAAGATTCTTCTACTAAACTATTCTTATTGAGCGTCCAGATATGTTCGGTTCCATCAGATTTATAAAAATGAGTTCCATCATTGCAAAAGCCCCAGCCTTCCTTACTTTTACCATATTTAAAACTGCCACTTTTTTCAAAATTAGTGATATCGTAAATGAATCCTTGACCAGACTTCCAAGTGAGTTGATAAATCTTGTCGTTTAAAATAGTTAGACCTTCTCCAAAAAAATTGTCTTTAAGCTTTAGTTTTTTAACGACCTCTCCCTTTGCATAATTAACCTTTCTAAGGGTGGACGACTTATACTGTCCGGTACTTTCATATAAGTCGCCTTTATAAAATTCCATACCTTGAGTGTAGGCATTGATATCATGAGGATAGGTGTTTACAATTTCGAAGGTGTAAATATGTGGAGTTTTATTGTTGAAAACGGTAATCGCTTTACTAATTGTATCAACCTTGCTCTCATAAGAAATTATAGCAATTAAGGTTTTCTTTCCAAGTTTCACGTCTCTTAATAGGTCATTGGGCATGATATCTTCGTTATCTAATTGATATTGGACTGAAGCAATGTTTAATTTTTCAGGATTATTCAATTCTATTTTTAAGGTATCGCCAAGTTTAAAATTATTTTTCTCTGTGGAAATTGAAAAAGATGAAGGCTCTTTAGAAGTATCACAACTTCCAAAGAATAAACTTATTAGAATTAAGAGGAATATTTTATACATATGCAGTAAAAGGTTGAATTTGTTTGGCAAGTTATTAAATAAAATTTCAGTTTAAAAATTCTTGTTAACATATGAAAAGATTGTATCTTTGCAGCCGGCAAGTCCTACACAACCAGCTCCTGCTGAATCCTCCAGGGCGGGAACGCAGCAAAGGTAAGCGGTCGTAGCGGTGTGATGTAGGTAGCTTGCCGTTTTTTTATGCCTTAAAGTCTCCCTATTAATTTGTATTTTGCTTCTTTAAAATTATTCTCTTATGTCTAAAGTTGTTTTAATAACTGGCGGTTCATCAGGTATTGGTAAAGCTATAGGTGAGTATTTGCATTCAAAAGGTCATTTGGTTTATGGCACTAGTCGTCATCCAGATAAATATCCTCAGTCTAAATTTCCGATTTTAGCGTTAGATGTAAAGGATAAAACAAGTGTAGCCGCTTGCATAGAAGCATTAATGGAAAGAACAGACAAGATTGATGTGCTCATTAACAATGCAGGTGTTGGCATAACGGGGCCAATTGAGGAAATTCCAGATGAAGAAATACAATCGCATTTCGAAACTAATTTATTTGGTCCTATAAGAGTGATTAAGGCGGTGCTTCCACATATGAGAAAACAACATTCGGGGCTTATTATAAATATTACCTCTATTGCAGGATATATGGGCTTACCTTACAGAGGCATATATAGCGCGAGCAAAGGAGCTTTAGAATTAATTACCGAAGCTTTTAGGATGGAGATTAAACCATTTAATATAAAAATGACTAATGTAGCACCAGGAGATTTTGCAACGAATATTGCGGCAGGTAGATACCATGCCCCGCTTGTAGAAACCTCACCCTACAAAACATCGTATGGTAAGACATTGAATACCATGAACGATCATGTAGATGGTGGAAATGATCCTAAAGAAATGGCAAAAGCCATACATGATATCATCTTAAGCAAATCGCCAAAAATTCATTATAAAGTTGGGGCTTTTATGCAGAAATTCTCAATTGTACTCAAGCGTATTTTACCAGATAAAGTCTATGAAAAACTATTAATGAATCATTATGATTTATAGATAAATGGCACAGCTTTTGTGTTCATTATTTAAAATGTTATGACATGAAAAAAGTAGTGCTTTTTATGGTTTTAGCAGTAAGTTGTCTTACGAGTTGTGATGTAAATTGTATCATTCCCATGAGACCCGAATTAAATAACGGAAATTTTGAGGTGGGCAATACCGACAGCTATTATTATGCTGAAGTAAGAGCAGAAATAGATAACGAACCGCGAGATAATGCCTATGACTACTTTTTTGATGTTTCAGGATTGCCTCCAGGTTTAGATATTTTTGTGAATAACCGAACCCTTAGCATTGAAGGACAACCTACACAAGCAGGAACCTTTGATATTGTCGTTAATCTTTATGTTGAAGGGCCTTTCTACAATGATTTTGAGGATGCTACGCAACTTTGCGAAAACCAGACGTCTCGAACTTATACAATTATAATCGAAGATCTTTAAAGGCTCATTGTTGATATGTTTTAATATCTCTTCTGGCAAGTAGCATTCAATTAGTTGTAACTTCGCATGCACAATTAATTATTAAATCAACACATTAAAAATTATGAAATTTTTTATAGATACGGCCAATTTAGACCAAATTAAAGAGGCACAGGATATGGGCATTTTAGATGGCGTTACAACGAATCCTTCTTTAATGGCTAAGGAAGGTATCACGGGTACAGATCGTATTATGAAGCATTATGTAGATATTTGCCAAATTGTTGATGGCGACGTTTCTGCAGAAGTAATTTCTACTGATTTTGAAGGTATGGTAAGGGAAGGCGAGGCCTTAGCAGAATTGCATGACCAAATTGTCATTAAATTACCAATGATTAAAGACGGTGTAAAAGCTTGTAAATATTTTACCGATAAAGGTGTTAAAACCAACGTAACTTTAGTTTTTTCAGCTGGTCAAGCTTTACTTGCAGCAAAGGCTGGCGCTACCTATGTTTCCCCATTTATTGGTCGTTTAGACGATATTTCTACCGATGGGCTAAACCTCATTTCCGAGATCAGACATATTTACGATAATTACAATTTTAGTACCGAGATCCTAGCTGCTTCTGTAAGACATACAATGCATGTTATAGATTGTGCTAAAATAGGTGCTGATGTTATGACGGGACCACTGAGTTCTATTACGGGGCTTCTTAAGCATCCATTAACCGACATTGGGTTGGAGAAGTTTTTGGCAGATTATAAAAAAGGAAATTAAATAACCTTAAAGATTAAAGTAAGCGTATCTCAAAAAGATGCGCTTTTTTTATTCTGTCATCGTAGATAAAAATGCTTCGAAATCGGTATTAAAGATATTTATATTTGGATGAATAATTCTGGAATCTTTATCTACTATAATAGCTTTATTAACGTAGTTTACCGCAAGCTTTTTCAGTGAAGTCCTGGAGTTTTTAAATTTATACTCGTAATCGTGTGAAAAATCGTATTGATTTATTATTTTTTCCCAATATTTATCGTCACTATCATTAATATTTATAGAAATAAAATCAATGTCCTTATATTGCCTTCTTAAGGACTGCACGCGGTAGTGGCTATTTCTATATTGCGACTTTAAGTTAGATGTCCAAAAGTAAATTATAGTTGGTTTATCGATAATATTTTGAAGGAGACGACTTTCATTTTTAAGATTTACCACTTCTAGATCAGGTAACTTATTCCCAATACTTAGAGCTTCCAAAGCATTTACGAGATCACTTATATCTTTCTTATCCTTTTCGCTACTGCTTAAATCGAGAAAATGATTAAGCATGTGGTTTAGTTTTTCCTCTTCAGAACAAAAACTAATAAAGTCCCTAGTCTTATACTTTAAAAGTTTATTTTTAATAGTTTTGCTAGAAATCATGCTATCTATCATGGTTAGCTTAGCTAAGTTGTAATCTAAAGCATGTCTATTAAACGCGTTGTGGTCTTCTGAATTTTTATAATAGGCGTGGAGTGCAAGATTATCAAAATGTGAAAATAGAAATCTGTTATAAAAATAAAAGTTACCTAAGTGGTCGGCATTTAAATCCACAGCGCTTCTATGGTTATAAAAATCTTCTGGTAAGTCTTTATGATGAATTAACTGATTGTTTCCAAAATAAGCAAAAGGATAAATTTCCTTGTCTGCATAAGCGTGGTAATTTATATTGGCCGTCATGATGGTTTCAAAGAATTCAGAAATATCCTCATGAGATTTAAATTCCTTAAACTCTTCCAATTGTTTTTGCCTTCTATCTTCAATAAAACTGGAAAACTCTTCGGGTTCCATTTTACAATAAGACATGAGTTTTTTCCTTTCAGCCTCATTGAAAAGGTACGTCTTAATAAGGTAATTATTTTTTTTCGAACCCGTACCACTAAATACTAAGGATTCATCAAAATCATAGGTATTTAGTCTTAACATTATACTATCGTTAGGCTCTAAAAGAACCAGTTGAAATTCTCCACCATGCCAGAAAGAAAATACGCCAGATTTTGAATTGGGTATGGTGTAACTAAAACGATTATTCTCGTTGAGAATAAGGGTGTCAGACGTTTTTTCATCGACCTTATAAACAACAACCTTGTTATTTTTAGGGTTTACAATTTCCCCTCCTAAAAAGATTTGCTTATCGCTGGTTTGTGAGTTCGATTTGCACCCAAGATAAACAAGTAAGAAAATTAGGGTGGAAAAAAAGAAGTAAACGTATGTCTTTGATTGCCTCATCATATCAAGCAAAAATATAGCTTGATGCTATCATCTGTTGTTAATACCTAGTTAAATATTGTTATCACGCGCTTTTATTTCATCACCTAGCTTAAATTTTCTACTTTTGCCGAAATTTTTAAAATACTTCATCATGCTATCAGTGTCTAATTTATCAGTTCAGTTTGGAAAGCGCGTTTTATTCGACGAAGTCAATACAACGTTTAATAACGGTAATTGCTACGGTATAATCGGTGCTAACGGTGCTGGTAAATCTACATTTTTAAAGATTTTATCTGGTAAAATGGAACCTACGAGTGGCTCTGTTCATTTAGAACCAGGGAAGCGTATGTCTGTTTTAGAACAAAATCATAATAAACACGATGATGACACTGTTTTAGAAACTGTTTTAAAAGGTAATCAACCACTCTATAAGCTAAAAACGCAGATAGATGCGCTTTATGCGGATTACACTGATGAAAATGCTGAAAAGATAGGAGAACTTCAAGTGCAGTTTGAAGAAATGAATGGTTGGAACGCAGATAGTGATGCGGCGGCGCTACTCTCTAATCTTGGTATTAAGGAAGATTTACATTATACCTTAATGAAAGATTTAGATGGTAAGCAAAAAGTTCGGGTGCTTTTAGCACAGGCTCTTTTTGGTAATCCAGATGTTTTAATTATGGATGAGCCTACCAACGATTTAGACTATGAAACCATAAACTGGCTAGAGAATTTTTTAGCTAACTACGATAATTGCGTTATCGTGGTGTCTCATGACCGTCACTTTTTAGATGCCGTTTGTACCCATATTTCTGATATAGACTTTGGAAAAATCAACCATTTCTCTGGAAATTATAGTTTCTGGTACGAATCGTCTCAACTAGCGGCCAAGCAACGCGCACAACAAAATAAGAAGGCCGAAGAGAAAAAGAAAGAACTCGAGGAATTTATAAGACGCTTTTCTGCTAATGTTGCCAAATCCAAACAGGCTACAAGTAGAAAGAAAATGATTGATAAGTTAAATATTTCGGATATTAGACCCTCTAGTCGCCGATATCCCGCTATTATATTTGAGCGCGAAAGAGAAGCTGGAGATCAGATTTTAAATGTTGATGGTTTAGAAGCACATTTAGACGGCGAGGTGCTTTTTAGCAAAGTAGATATAAATCTTTCTAAAGGCGACAAAGTAGTCATTTACTCTAAAGATTCTAGGGCAACCACAGCGTTTTACCAGATAATCAATAGTAAAGAGAAACCATATGCTGGCACATATGCATGGGGTGTAACGACATCGCAAGCTTATTTACCATTAGACAACGGTGAATATTTCAATAATACACTAACCCTAGTTGATTGGTTAAGACAATGGGCAAAAACCGAAGAAGAACGTGAAGAGGTTTATATAAGAGGATTTTTAGGAAAGATGATTTTTAGTGGGGAGGAAGCCTTAAAAACCTCTAATGTACTTTCAGGTGGAGAAAAGGTACGCTGCATGTTAAGTAGAATGATGATGCAAAGAGCTAATGTATTAATGCTAGACGAGCCTACCAATCACTTAGACTTAGAAAGTATTACAGCTTTTAATAATTCCTTGAAAAATTTTAAGGGCACAGTATTACTCACCACCCACGACCATGAATTTGCACAAACGGTGGGTAATAGAATTATAGAATTAACTCCAAAGGGTGTTATAGATCGTTATATGACATTTGACGAGTATATGAGTGATGCCAATGTTAAAGCACAACGTGAAAAAATGTATACGGTTGAAGTTTAATCTTCCAATTCAGCCTTAATGCGATTAACTACGTTCATAGCCTTGTCTACTTCGTCGTTACGCACATGTACCTCTTGATACCCTTGATTAAGTGAACCGTAACCAGCCAAGCGCTGCGATTCTCCTTCATCTTTAATGATAGGAGAAATGCCTACGTTTTCTAATTCAGATTTTAGACGAGTTACCATAACAAAACTGCCATAGTAAATTTTTGTATATTCAGGAGAGCTCATATGAAATAAGTTTAGTCAACTAAATATACTATTTTATTGTGTAGTTTGTATAAAATCACTTTTTAATTTAAGTCTTACAATAAAAAAAATTAGCTTTTCTATAACTATTTAAGAGATTGAGCTAATACATTTATTAGTTATCTTTATAGGGCAAATAAAAACTCTATGCTATGAAAAAAACAATTTTAATTGCAGCTATGGGTGTGGTACTCATGAGTTGTGCTGTTGTAAGGCCTGGCGAGGCCGGTATTAAACAAAAATTAGGTAAGTTAGACGATAAAGTTGTTACCCAAGGAACAATTTTCTTTAATCCTTTTACTACGAAGGTCATTAAAGAATCTATCCAAACTAACAATCTGGAGCTTCTATTAAATCTTCCCAGCAAAGAAGGATTAAGTGTTGAATCTGAGATTTCTATTTTATATCGACTTAAGGTTGAAAAAGTTCCAGAAATTTTAGAGAATATAGGTCCAAATTACAAGGCCGTAATAACAAGTGTTTTTAGATCGGCTTCTGCCGATGTTTGTTCTCAGTTTTTTGCCAAAGATATGCACTCTGGAAGACGAGCGGATATAGAAAAAGACATCCAATTAAAAATGGCAGAAAATTTAATCGAGCAAGGTATTATCATAGAAGCAGTGTTAATGAAGAGTATTCAATTGCCTTTAGGTTTATCATCTTCAATAGAACAAAAATTGCAGGCAGAACAAGATGCCATGAGAATGGAATTTATCTTGCAACAAGAACGTTTAGAAGCCCAACGTAAAATTATTGAGGCCGAAGGTACAAGAGATGCACAAATGATTTTATCGGAAGGTTTAACCCCTGCAATCATTCAATTTAGAAGTATTGAAGCTTTTAAAGAACTAGCCAAATCGGCAAACAGTAAAGTCATTATTACAGACGGTAAAACGCCTTACCTCATTACACCTCAATAATAAAATACATATTTATTCAACCTAAAAAAAAAGATTAATAAAAAACCTCACCGAAGTGAGTTTTTTTTTATGCGTTAAAGTATTTACTATCCCAGATGGCGGTATTAAAATTTTTACCAGCAGCAAAGCCGTAATAGATAACAATAGCTCCTATAGATTTAAACATAAAGAAGAAAATCATCCAAAACTGAGAAGGAGTCATACCATTACTAAATAAACCATCAGGAACTAAAAACGTTGCTAAAAAACTCACAAGCAAGGTAGTGAATACCAAATTTTCGAAATTTTTAAAAGGCATCATTAACCACTTCCTTAATGGATTAAGATCATTACCCCACTTATGAATAAGGTAATAATAACCATTACCCATGGGAGCAAATAATAGTGGGTCGTCTGCATTTTCTAATTTAAAAAGTTTTGAAGGAGCCACTATCTTATAACCGGCTATAGTAGTGTTATGTACTTCTTCTAAGTGTTTAATTTTTGCAAGTGCTTCTTGCGGTAATTTTCCTTTAAAATATTTTGTGTCTAAAAAACGAAGTCTATAATCTATACACACTTCTTTTATTTGGTTAACGTGGTAAATCTTATTGGTTTCTAATTCGTCAAAATTAAAATCATTTGTGGTTGAATCATCAGCACCAAGGACACGTTTAGATAACACCTTATGGTTTTCATCTACTTGATTAAAAATGGCTTCAACATCATTTAAAATAGAATTACTTGTGGATTGCTTTAATCTCGTCCGCTGTAATTTCTCTTCTATATTCGTCCTTTTCAATAACATACTTGTTTTTTTATTTAAAGTTAATAAGGATATGAAACTTGTACAAGTCTTTAACATTTGTGTTTAAACTTTCGTCTAAAAACACCTAAACAAGTTCTTTTTCATTCAACAAAATTTAAATTTTTAAGATTTTAATCATCAAAAAATGGAAAGGTATGATACAAAAAGCTATCGCTTTTGGGCGATAGCTTTATTTTATTTGCTTTTATAATGGCGGCGCTATGTATCAATAGATCCTAAAACGCGTTTCATAAAATTATTGAGTGCTTCTTTTTTTGGTGTACCATCTTTTATCATTTTCTGCACTTCAATAGCTCCGTACATGTTAGAAATAAGTTCACCAATGACGTCTAATTCTTCATCTTTTAGAGAAGGTACTTCTGTAAGATTCTCTAAAGTTTCTATAGTTTCAACCACGAAATCTTCATCGTTGTCCTCTATAAATTGAGTAAGGTGTTTAATTACCGGTAGCTTCATCTTATTTAACCTCTTCTACAAGTTCTTTTAATACATCAAACTTATTGGTTTGCACTTGATTTTTAAATTCACCGTTCTTAAAAGTGGCGAAAGTCGGCAAGTTGTCCACATTAGCAAGTTTTCTACTTTCAGGATATTTTTCAGCATCGGCAATGACAAAAGTAAAGTTGTCATTTTCTGAAGCTAATTTTTTAAATTTTGGCTTCATGATTCGGCAATTACCGCACCATCCCGCCGAATATTGTACTACAACCGTATCATTGTTAGATACGATTTCGTTTAAATTATCTTGTTCTAATTCTTTCAGCATAAATCATTCATTTAAAGTTAAACAATTAAAATTTCAGGTTACCACTTTGATAACCTGAAATAAATTACTTTGGTTTAGTGTTTAGAAAGGTATTCAGCAGTGCCTTTGGCATTGGGCTTCATAGCTTCCTTACCATCTTCCCAATTTGCTGGACATACCTCACCATTTTTCTGAACGTGGGTGTATGCGTCTACCAATCTTAAATATTCTTTAACGTTACGACCAAGTGGCATATGATTAACGCTTTCGTGCACAACAGTACCTTCTTCGTCTATAATATATGTTGCTCTGTACGATACATTATCTCCCACTAATTGTACTGTATCTGTTTCTTCGTCGTAGCGCTCCTCACTAATATCTAGGATACCTAACATATTAGATAAATTACGATTGCTATCTGCTAAAATGGGGTAGGTAACGCCCTCAATACCACCGTTATCTTTAGAGGTGCTTAACCATGCGAAATGAACTTCTGGTGTATCACAAGAAGCACCAATAACCATGGTATTTCTTTTTTCAAATTCTCCTAACGCTTCTTGGAAGGCGTGTAATTCTGTTGGGCACACAAAAGTAAAATCTTTTGGATACCAGAACAATAATACTTTCTTATTATTCTTTTTAGCTTCTTCTAATACGTTTATTTTAAAAGTATCACCAAGCTCGTTCATGGCATCTACTTCTAGGTTTGGAAACTGTTTTCCTACAATTGACATAATATTTTGTTTTTAATGATTTTTAATGCTGTAAAATTACGAAGAAATCATACTTAATTATGGTTTCTCAATTATAATTACTTATAATAGAATAGGAACTGTTAATAGTAATAAACTATAGACTTATTTATTGAAAAGAATCTCTACGCCTGCGCAGTTTCTGGTTTGCTTAACATTCTTATTTTTATCCGAAGAGCAGCAAAAAGTAACGTGGTGAAAGGGCTCAACCAATTAAAGATCGTATAAACAAAGTAGTCTGCAACACTTACGCCTAAAACGCCACTTTGATAGGCGCCGCACGTATTCCAAGGGATTAAAACAGAGGTAACTGTTCCAGAGTCCTCTAAAGTTCTACTCAGGTTTTCAGGCGCGAGGCCTTTATTTTGGTAGGCTTTTTTAAACATTTTTCCAGGAATAACAATGGCTAAATATTGGTCTGAAGCTATTGTATTTAAACCTAAACAACTAATAACGGTACTGGCAAAAAGACCAAATACTGTAGAAGCTACAGATAGTAAAGCTTTTGTAATTCTCGAGAGGGCTCCTATACCGTCCATGACACCGCCAAACACCATAGCACAAATAATAAGCAATATGGTCCAGAGCATGCCCTGCATACCTCCAGAGGAAAAGAGATCGTTCAACTTCTCATTGTCTGTAGTTATAGAAACGTCTGTAAAGATCGATGTTATTACCGTTTTAATGCTAGAATCATCTATGCTTTGTAACACATCAGTTTGAAATATAAAGGCAAAAACAATGGCTAAAATTACACCAGCGGCCAAAGCTGCTATAGGTTTTGTTTTAAAGAGAATTAAGATAATTACCCCTGCGGGAACTAAAAATAGCCATGGGGTTATGTAAAATGTCGCTTCTATAGAATTAAGTAAGTTGCTAAGGTCGGTACTACCTGTTGGTTCTATAGAGAGGCTAATTATTCCTAGTACGATAAGCGTTACTGTTATTGTAGGTACCGTGGTATAACTCATGTACTTAATGTGGGTAAATAAGTCAGTACCGGCCATGGCTGGCGCTAGATTGGTGGTATCACTTAAAGGTGACATTTTATCGCCAAAATAAGCCCCCGATATAACTGCGCCAGCAATCATGCCAGGATAAATGCCTAAAGCGGTTCCTATACCAACGAGAGCGATACCTACAGTGGCAGAGGTAGTCCAAGAGCTGCCGGTGGCAATGGAAATAATTGCTGAAATTACTACAGAAGCTGGCAGAAATATTTCTGGACTTAAAACCTGAAGTCCGTAATAAACCATTGCTGGGATAACACCACTAATGAGCCAAGTACCAGCGAGCGCTCCAACCAAAAACAAAATCATAATGGGAATAAATACACTCCTGAGATTATCCCAAATTTCTTTCAAAATTCTTGAAGGGGTTACTTTATTTAATAAGCCATCTATAAAAGCAACTCCTGCACCAATTAATAATATGAATTGATTAGAATACGCTCCAAACATTTCACCCTCTGCAAAGAATATATTATAAGCCAACAAAGCCATTAAGACTACAACTGGAACAAGTGCTTCTAAAAGATTTAATTCTTTATGGCTTGTTATCGCATCATATTCATTAGGTTCTGGAGTAGGGCTCTGTTGGTCTGGCATCGGTAATAATTTAAAAGTGTAATGTTACGACTTTGTTCACCGATTTGCAAATACACCAAAATGCCCCTTTGATTAAAATTTAAAGCACATTTAGCTCTACCATAGATTCTCGCATGCATTGATAGGTGCGTTCAATATCGGCATCTAAACCAATTGAAAACCGAATGAGTCCATCACTTAATCCCATGGCCTCTTGCTCATCTTCAGGTATTTCTGAAGAAGTAGAACTGCCTGGAGCGCTAAAAAGTGTTTTATAAAACCCTAAACTTACCGCTAAATAACCGAGATTTTTTTCTTGCATAAGTTCCATCAATGCATTAGCCTTATCTAAGGAACCGACGTCTATGGTAAGCATACCACCATAACCATAATCGGTGTTCATCATTTTGCTGAATAAATCATGTGATGGATGTGATTTTAAGCCGGGATATACGGTTTTAAGACCGTCAGCTTCAAATTTTTGAGCGAGATAATATGCATTTTTACTATGTTGTTGAATGCGTATATGAAGGGTTCTTAAGTTCTTTAAAATTGAAGCAGACCTCATGCTATCCATCGTAGATCCTAAAAGCATCGCGGCCCCATCGTTGACATTTCTAAGCTGATCTATAAATTCTTGAGTGCCACAAACAACCCCTCCTACGGTGTCTGAGGAGCCGTTTATAAACTTGGTTAAACTATGAATGACTATATGAGCTCCTAATTGCGATGGTGAAATGGATAAAGGTGAAAAGGTGTTATCTACCACAAGTTGCAAACCGTGTTTCTCAGCTATTTTTGCTAGGGCTTTTATATCCGCTACCTCTAATAAAGGGTTACTAACAGCTTCGCAGTAAATGATCTTCGTCGATGGTTTTATGGCTGCTTCCACAGCCTCTAAATCTGTGATATTTATAAAACTGGTAGAGATATCCAGTCGGGGTGCAAAATTTTTAAGAAACGCATAAGTGCCACCATAAATGGTTCTACTACTAACTACATGCTCCCCGGCGCCACAAAGTTGCATGATTACAGGGGTTATAGCCCCCATTCCTGAGGCAGTGACTGTTGCTGTTTCTGTCCCTTCCATGGCGGCCAAAGCCTCACCTAAATATAAATTAGAAGGTGATGAATGGCGCGAATACAAATAACAGCCGTCTGCATTGCCTTCAAAGGTGTCGAACATGGTTTTAGCTGAGAGAAATGTATAGGTCGACGAATCTGATATAGACGGATTTACACCGCCAAATTCTCCAAAATATTGCAAATCTTGTATCTCATTTGCTGGTTTATATTTCATAATCAAGGTATTAAATTATTACATCAAAAATCAATTATTAAGAACTAAAAGTCAAATGCATTTATTAAAAACAGAAAATTTATAATACATTTATGAATAATACCGAAAAATTATTTTTTTTAATTAGAACTTAAAACGCATTTCAAAAAATATTACACAATGACATTAGACAGTACAGATCGTAAATTATTACAATTGCTTCAGGAAGATGCCAAACAAACCAATAAGGCCTTAGCATTAAGATTAGGTTTATCCGTTACGGCGGTATTTGAGCGTATTCGTAAACTGGAAAAAAAAGGAGTGATAGATGCTTATGTGGCCTTAATTAATAAGGAAAGCGTAAAAAAAAGTTACGTGGCGTTTTGCCATGTAAAATTGGTACAGCATACACAAGAATATGTGACCAAGTTTGAGCGTGAGGTGAATAAACTTACCGAAGTTTTAGAATGCTATCACCTTAGTGGCGATTATGATTATTTATTAAAAGTTATTGTAGAAGATATGGCCGCATTTAGAGATTTTATGGTTAATAAACTCACTAAAATAGATCATATTGGAAGTACTCACAGTATGTTTATGATAAGTGAGGTAAAACACACTACAGCTATTCAGTTATAAGTCTAAAAATAGCTGACATAAAGTTTATAAAAAACCCTTTCATTATTGTATTTTTGCTGTGAATTCTCAAAAATATTATAATTCTATGAATACATATGATGTAGTCGTTATTGGTTCGGGACCCGGTGGTTACGTGGCCGCAATTCGTTGTGCTCAATTAGGAATGAAAACAGCTATTATTGAAAAATATAAAACTCTTGGTGGTACCTGTCTAAATGTTGGTTGCATACCCAGCAAGGCATTATTAAGTTCTTCGCATCATTATGAAGAGGCCACTAAACACTTTGCTGATCATGGGATTGATATTCCTGGTGATATTAAGGTGAATCTAAAAAAAATGGTAGATCGTCAACAGGCTGTGGTAGATCAAACCACCGGCGGAATAGATTACCTCATGAAAAAGAATGAGATTGATGTTTACGAAGGTGTAGGATCTTTCAAGGATAAAACACACGTTGTTATTACAAAATCCGATAAGACTGAAGAGACCTTAGAAGCTAAACATATTATTATTGCAACGGGTAGCAAACCGGCCAATTTGCCTTTCATAGAATTAGATAAAGAACGTATCATAACGTCTACAGAAGCTTTAAAGCTAAAAGAAGTGCCTAAACATCTCATCATCATTGGTGGCGGAGTTATTGGTTTAGAGCTGGGTCAGGTTTATTACAGGTTAGGTGCTAAGGTATCGGTGGTAGAATTTATGGATCGTATTATACCTACTATGGATAAAGGTTTGTCTAAAGAACTCAATAAGGTCTTCAAAAAAGCCAAGTGCCAAATGATGATGTCTCATAAAGTACAGTCTGTTGAACGAAAAGGGGACGAGGTTATTGTTACTGCAGAAAATAAAAAAGGCGAAACTGTAACCGTAAAAGGTGATTATTGCCTTGTTTCCGTAGGAAGACGTCCTTACACAGATGGCCTTAACGCCGAAGCTGTTGGTGTAAAACTTAATGATCGTGGCCAAATTGAAGTTAATGACAATTTACAAACGGCAACCCCAAATATTTATGCCATAGGTGATGTCGTAAAAGGGGCTATGTTAGCGCATAAAGCCGAAGAAGAAGGAGTCTTTGTAGCAGAAACTATTGCCGGACAAAAACCACATATAGATTATAATTTAATACCTGGGGTAGTTTATACTTGGCCAGAGGTAGCCGCTGTGGGTAAAACCGAAGAACAATTAAAAGAAGAAGGTAAAGCTTATAAGGTAGGCCAATTTCCTTTTAGAGCTTTAGGAAGAGCAAGAGCAAGTGGTGACACCGATGGTTTTGTGAAAATTCTTGCAGATAAACAAACCGATGAGGTGCTTGGCGTTCATATGATTGGCGCCCGCTGTGCAGATTTAATCGCAGAAGCAGTGACCGCTATGGAATTTAGAGCGTCTGCAGAAGATATTTCGAGATATTCTCATGCCCATCCAACATTTGCCGAAGCTGTAAAAGAAGCAGCATTAGCGGCTACCGAAAATAGAGCATTGCATGTTTAATCGATTATTTACAATAATATAATTTAAAAAAGGCGAGCCTCAGGTTCGCTTTTTTTATGCTCTTAATTAGAGTTTCAACTCAATAATTAAATCATTAATTCTTAATCGGCTACTGTAGTCGGCTTCATTTATATCCCTTACAAAACAATATCTGTTAATTTCGCTTCTGTCTACCTTTTCAGCTAATTCTTCAACCGTAAAAGGACCATGTTCTTCCGAGTTTTCAATATAAAAGAATTCGTGTTCTACAATGGCCTTAGTCACCTTTTTCTCATACTTTTCCCTCAAGAAATGTTGTAAATCTTCGATAGTATTTATGGCGTCTTCAGTGTCATTATGATGAACAAACATGGCAAAATGGCGTTTATTTTGGTGCTGAAGAATAAAAATGTCATCATCCTTAAAATAGGCATCTACATATATCGCCCCATCTTCAGTCTCTACCTGAAATTCATTAGCCTGATTTATAGACCAACATGCCGTAATCTGTTCTTTGTTTTTTTGAATTTCTAAAACTTCATTGGTCTTAAAAGTATAAATTGATTTTTCTTCAGCTATACCATTGACCAATATCCATTTTTTGTCAACTAAGTGCGACTTAAAGTGATGTTTAAAATTAAAAGGTTTAAGATTTTTGAAAATTGAATGAAGGTAAGTCGACATAGTTATAAATTTAAAGGACACCTAAAAATAGACTTCTTACTATTTAATATCAACTATTTAACAAAAAAATATAGCCCATTTAAAGAAGAAGATGCCATTTTAATTATTTAATTTTGAAAAAATTCCAGAATATGGATAACCTTACTTTAACAACACCAGCTTTATTATTTTCGGCGATATCTTTAATTATGCTTGCCTATACCAATAGATTTTTAGCCTATGCTAGCGTTATACGAAATTTACACGATAAGTACCTAGAGCGAGAAGACGAATCCTTACTCCCGCAAATTAATAATCTTAAGAAACGACTATACTTAACTAAATACATGCAGATTTTAGGTATATCTAGTTTATTGCTATGCGTGCTTACTATGTTTCTTATTTATGTAGAGCAACGTTTATTTGCTATCTGGATTTTTGGGTTTGCATTAATACTGTTAATTCTATCCTTGGCCTTTTTAATCAAAGAAATACAGATTTCTACAAAGGCACTTCAATTGCATATAAGTGATATTGAAACTTATCTCAAAGAAAGAAAATAATTTAAAAGAAATTGTAAAATATTCTTATGACTGCCAATATGGTCCTCTTATAGTTTTCCAAATCATAGTTATAGTTAGATCAAAATTATTTTTTTGGTTTTTTCATAGAGCAACTAATTTTTAAATGTGGTTTTCTTCATCCTTTTATTCTCTATTAAAATATTAAATTTGCACGTTTAGAATAACTGAAAATTGAGAACTCAAAAAGAATTAAAGCTACAAAATACAGACCACTTCAAATCCAAACTACTAGCTTGGGCTCAAAAGTATGATGAAGTGGTGTTTTTAGATTCTAATGAGCATAGTGGTAATTATCATCAATTTAATGGTGTTCTAGCGGCAGACGCATTCACCTCTATTAAAACAGATGCGCACCTAGCGTTCGAGGATTTGCATTCGTACCAATCGGTAACAAAAGATTGGGTTTTTGGTTATCTCACCTATGATTTAAAGAATGATACCGAACCCTTGTGCTCTGGTAATTTTGATGGTATTCAGTTTCCAGATTTATATTTTTTTCAACCTAAGAAACTCATTTTTATAAAAGATGAGGAAGTAGTTTTTAATTATCTTAATGTCGTAGCGGAGGAAATAATTCCAGATTTTGAGGCGATTAAACAAACACAACTTAACGTACCAACTGAAGCGGCTGAGATTAAAATAAAATTAAGAATTCACAGGGATGCTTATATTGATAAGGTAGAAAAAATGCTAGACCATATTCAACGCGGTGATATATATGAAGCTAACTTTTGCCAAGAATTTTATGCAGAAGATACACCCATAAACCCTTTGCAAACCTTTTGGAAATTAAATGACATCTCAAAACCACCATTTGCTACTTTTTTAAAATTGGATGGTAACTACCTTTTATCGGCCTCACCAGAGCGGTATTTGAGAAAAGAAGGACAGAAGGTTATTTCTCAGCCCATAAAAGGCACGGCCAAACGGCACTTAAATGAAGTGAAAGATGACGCTCTTAAACGGGCGTTAGAAGAAGATGAGAAAGAACGCAGCGAGAATATTATGATAGTGGATTTGGTACGAAATGATTTGTCGCACACGGCCAAACGAGGTTCTGTCGCGGTAGAAGAGTTATGTAAGGTCTATTCCTTTATGCAAGTGCATCAAATGGTGTCTACAGTATCTTCTACGGTTAAGGATGACGTATCACCAGTTGAGATTATAAAATCTACCTTTCCTATGGGTAGCATGACGGGGGCACCCAAAATTTCAGCAATGACCATAATTGAAGATTTAGAAGTCACCCGAAGAGGACTTTACTCTGGCGCAGTTGGTTATTTTACACCAGAAAATGACTTCGACTTTAATGTGGTGATTAGAAGTATCCTGTTCAATTCAGAAACCAACTACGCATCTTTCTCGGTAGGTAGCGCTATCACGGCCAAAAGTCAACCTATAAAAGAGTACAAAGAATGCCTAATTAAAGCCAAGGCGATGAAGTTGGCCCTAGAATAATCATTCGAGATTTTTTCTAAAGGCTTTTTTTACCTTTTCAAAAATACCTTCAACCCGTTCTTTACTGATGTTTTTTATTTTTGCGATATCCTGAAATTCCAAATCGGTAAAGACATATAAGTCAACAATATTAGAGATATTTACTGGTAACCAACTATAGAATCGGCCAACAACAATAGGTGATTTTTCCTTGGTTAAAGAACTCACATCCAAAGCCTTCACAAAGGAATTTTCTTTATCTTCATAAAGGTAAATTTTATTGTCTTTGCCCTGATGATAAGAGATGTCGGTTAATTCAGTATTAAGTATGAGATCCATATCGGCATCAACGGTAAAATCTTCTGTAAGCCGGGATAGCTCTTTTTTAAGAAAATCGTCTGTACTAATAGAGTTTTGGTGAAACGCTTCTTTTTTAAATAATTCATTGAGATGCTCATCAACTAACTTAAACAGTTGCAGCTTAACGGCCATATGTTCCGCATCTAAATCGTAACCATTTTCGTAAAGTTGAATGATGCAATCGTCTATGATGCCGTTAGAAGAATACATGTTTTTAGGAATAATACCAGTACTTTCGGCAATGTAAATTCGGTGTTTTACATAAGGATGTAAGTGATGTACTGCAGAAAGCACTTTCTTGTCAAAAGCAGTTTTTGCAGATTTTGATGATATGTTCTTTAAAGTGCTCATAATACTATTTTTAATTAATTACATACAAGTTAGCCATATTTAGACCTTTAAATTATGATATATATCAGTTCTTTATCAGCTTGTAAAAGTATTCTAAGTTGTATCTTTAGCCTGTGTTAATTAGGTTTAAGAATCATATCAATAATGCGTTACCATGGCTTCACGAGGCCAAGATACTCATTGCAGTTTCTGGGGGTACGGACAGCGTTGCTTTAACGCATTTATGCCATCAACTAAATTTAGACATTGCCATAGCTCACTGTAATTTTAATTTAAGAGGTGAAGAAAGTGATGCTGACGAAGATTTTGTTTTACATTTAGCAGAACGATTAGATATAAAAGTATTTACCGAATCTTTTAACACGACAGCCTATGCCAAATCTAATCGGCTTTCTGTACAAATGGCTGCACGAGAACTAAGGTACCAATGGTTTAAAAAATTGGCTATAGCTGAAAACTATAAATATGTACTCACAGCGCATCATGCCGAAGACAATTTAGAAACCTTTTTAATTAATTTTGTTCGAGGTACGGGTTTAGATGGGCTTACCGGCATACCTGAAGTTAAGGACCATATCGTAAGGCCATTATTGCCTTTTAAAAGAGAGGATCTAACCGGTTTTTTAAAAACCAATAATTTACTTTGGCGCGAAGACAGTAGTAATGCCTCTCATAAATACCTTAGGAACAAATTAAGGCATGAGGTGGTGCCCATTTTAAAAACTATAAACCCTCAACTGATCGATAGCTTTCAAAATACCTTACAATATTTAAATGAATCTTCAGACTTAATTGAGGATCATATATCTCAATTTAATCAACGCGCTATTGCTGAAAAAAACAAATATGGTATAAGCTATAAAATTTCAGAATTTAAACGTGTAAAAAATACCAGCGCTTATCTCTATCATGTCTTTAAAGCGTATGGCTTTACGGCTTGGACTGATATATTAAATTTGTTAGATGCACAGACTGGGAAGCAAGTGTTTTCAGAGACTCATATTTTACTTAAAAATAGAGACGTCCTAATTCTATCAGAACGAAACAGTACTGAAAAGCTAGAACCCATAGAGATAACCCAAGTTCCAGCAGAATTAAAAACCCATAAAGGTGTTTTAACCATAGTAGAAGTTAATGAATTACAACAAAATAACGACGCATTATATTTGGATGCTGAAGCCTTTAAATTTCCGATAGTGTTAAGGCCATGGCAGCATGGCGATGTATTTTACCCTTTAGGAATGACCGGAAAAAAAAAGATTAGTAAATATCTTAAAGATATAAAGTTGTCTTTAGCAGAAAAGTCAAACATTCAGGTTCTTTGTTGTAACGAAGAGATCATGTGTATTCCTAATTATCGATTAGACAGGCGTTTTGCAGCGACAAAGCAAACTAAAAAAATCATTAAACTTACGTGGCATAATGAAGATTAAGGGTCAAATTGTAGATGTGCACCGTCAGCGCATTTACAAAGGAGAAATTACGGTAAATCAAGGCAAAATTGAAAGTATCATCCCTAAAGATCATGAAGAGAACCACTACATCTTGCCAGGGTTTGTAGATGCTCATATTCATATAGAGAGCTCAATGCTGGTGCCTTCTAACTTTGCAAAAATTGCTGTGAAACACGGCACTGTTGCCACGGTATCAGATCCGCATGAAATAGCTAATGTCTTGGGGATTGAAGGGGTGAATTATATGATTGAAAACGGAAAAAAATCACCTTTAAAATTTAATTTTGGCGCCCCGTCATGTGTTCCTGCTACCGCTTTTGAATCTGCCGGTGCAGTCATCGATGCCAACGGGATAAAAAGTTTAATGCAACATCCCGATATTAAATATTTGGCAGAAATGATGAATTATCCCGGTGTTATTGGAAATGACCCAGAGGTGATGAAAAAAATAGAATGGGCTAAACACTATAAGAAGCCTATAGATGGTCATGCGCCAGGTCTTAGGGGAGCTGATTTATCTAAATATATCTCGTCAGGAATTTCAACAGATCATGAATGTTTTACTTACGAAGAAGGTTTAGAAAAGCTTCGAAAAGGCATGAAAGTCTTAATTAGAGAAGGAAGTGCTGCTAAAAATTTCGAGGCATTAATTAATTTGTTGCCAATGTATTATGAACACATGATGTTTTGTAGCGATGATAAGCACCCCGATGATTTGCTCGTGGGACATATCAACACACTATGTGCTAGAGCAGTAGCAAAGGGTATGGACCTTTTTAAAGTGTTAAAGGTCGCTTCAGTAAATCCGGTGAGGCATTATAACTTAGACGTAGGGTTATTAAGGGAAGGAGATCCTGCAGATTTTATTTTGGTAGATGATCTCAAACATTTTAAAACAAAGCAAACCATCATAAACGGCGAAACGGTTTTTAAGAATGGACAAGCCTTCGTGGAAGAAATTACTTTTGGAAAGCCAAATCAATTTAATTGTAGTTTAAAATCCATAGAAGACTTTAGAATTCATACAGATTCTAGTAGTATAAATGTTATTGAAGCTTTAGACGGACAGTTAGTGACAAATAAAATTAAAGCAAAGGCGCTGCATAAAGGCGGTAACCTTATTTCTGATGTTGAGAATGATATCCTTAAAATCACAGTTGTTAACAGATACCAAGATGCAAAGCCCTCTGTAGCCTTTATAAAAAATTTTAATTTAAAAGCAGGTGCTATAGCGAGCTCTGTGGCCCATGATTGTCATAATATCGTGGCCATTGGGGTTAGTGATGAGATGATTTGTAAAGCTGTGAACGCACTGGTGAAAAATAAAGGAGGAATTGCAGTTGTCACTAAAGAAAATGAAGATGTTTTACCGCTTCCCGTGGCAGGAATTATGAGCGATGCTTCTGCTGAGGATGTTGGTAATGCTTATGCCAATCTTTCCCAAAAGGCCAAAGAATTAGGTAGCCAATTAGAGGCACCGTTTATGACGCTCTCTTTTATGGCTCTCTTGGTGATCCCAAATCTTAAATTAAGTGACAAAGGATTATTTGATGGTGAGCGTTTTCAATTCATAGAATTGGCAGAATATAAATCGTAAGTCATTAACATTCCGTTTGGAAAAAGATTCTTTTTTATAACTATTTTTAGACCGCTTTTTAAAATTATAAACTATGATAAGATCATTATCTCTACTTTTGTTCGCCTTTGTTTTAGCTGTTAATACGAGCTTAGCACAAGATAAGACCTCTGTAAATTACGTAAAAGCCAATTATGACAAGCGCGAAGTTAAAATTGAAATGCGCGATGGTATTAAGCTTCATACAACAATCTATAGCCCAAAGGATACCTCTAAAGCCTATCCTATTTTAATGATGCGTACTCCTTACAGTTGCCGACCGTATGGAGAAGATGTGTATAGAAATAATATTGGTCCCAATAAATATTTGATGGAAGAAGGTAATATCATCGTTTATCAAGATGTTCGTGGGCGTTGGAATAGTGAGGGTGTGTATGATAATATGCGCGCTTACATTCCTGAAAAATCAGGCCAACAAGTAGACGAAGCCTCAGATACATATGACACCATAGAGTGGCTTGTAAATAATGTCTCTAACAACAATGGTAGTGTTGGTATTTGGGGAATTTCATATCCAGGATTCTATGCGACTTATGCTTTACTCAGTGAACATCCGGCACTAAAGGCGGTCTCGCCACAAGCGTGTATTGGTGATTTTTTCTTTGACGATTTTATCCATAACGGTGCCTACCTTTTAAGTTACTGGAGAGCAACATCGGTATTTGGCTATATGAAAAATGAGCCTACCACAAAGGCTTGGTACAATTTCCCCGATATCGGAACGGAAGATCAATACCAGTTTTTTTTAGACCATACCCCATTGAGTAAATTAGATGAATACTACGATAAGGACAACATCTTTTATCAGCAATTAAAAACCAATGTTTCCTACAATGACTTTTGGGAGTCAAGAGGCATTATACAGCATTTAAACGATATAAAACCCGCTGTTATGACTGTAGGTGGGTTATTTGATGCCGAAGATTTATACGGACCGTTTAATACCTATAAGCACATAGAGGAGCATAGCGACAATTACAATACCGTTGTTTTTGGACCTTGGAGCCACGGAGATTGGGCAAGAAGAAGAGATCGCCAAGTGGTGGGGAATATTTACTTTGGTGAAGGTATTTCGGAGTATTTTCAAAAGGAAATAGAAACTAAATTTTTTAATCATTTCTTAAAAGAAGAAGCTGATGGAGATACGGGATTGCCCGAAGCGCATTTTTTTAATACAGGCACTAAAATGTGGCAGTCTTTCGATAAGTGGCCACCAGAAAATGCAGTTAAAGAGAGCTATTACATGCAGCCATACCAAAAATTGACTCAGCGACCTAATAAAATGCGCACCACTTCAGATTTTATCTCAGACCCTTTACGTCCAGTGCCGTATACCGAGGACATCAAGGTGGTATTTACTCCGAGAAAATTTATGACCGATGATCAGCGTTTTGCAGCAAGAAGACCTGACGTTTTAGTGTTCGAAACTCCTGTTTTGGAAGATGAGGTGACTTTAGCAGGTGATATTTTAGCGAAATTAAAAGTAGCTACAACAGGAACTGCAGCAGATTGGGTAGTAAAAGTTATAGATGTTTTTCCACATGATATGGAAACCACTGATGATGTCCAAGATCACCTTAAATTAAGTAATTATCATATGATGGTAAGAAGCGAAGTGCTGCGAGGAAGGTTTCGAAATAGTATGAAAAATCCTAAACCGTTTCTGCCAAATAAAAAAACAGATATCAATTTAAAACTTCAAGATGTGTTCCATACCTTTAAAAAAGGTCATAAAATTCAAATTCAAATTCAAAGCACTATGTTCCCCTACATAGATGCCAATCCACAAACTTATGTAGATAATATTTTTGAGGCGAAAGAAGAAGATTTCAAAGTTCAAACGCATAGTGTATTTAATGATTCATCTGTAGAATTTACGGTTTTAAAGAATTAAGGATTTAGTTTGTAAGCACAATGCCAATAATTCAATCCACTTATCAACCACCGTTTTGGGCCAAAAAAAGTTTTGTTTCTACTGTTTTTTCTGGATTACTCAGAAAAGTTGATGGTGTACAACAGCACCGAGAACGGCTTTTTCTAGATGATGGTGATTTTTTAGATCTGGATTGGAGCTACGCTGACCAACCATCGCAACGGGTAGTGATTCTTTTACATGGTTTAGAAGGCCACGCACAACGGCCTTACATTACAGGGACTGCTAAACTCTTTAATGATCATGGTATAGATGCGTGCGCCGTTAATTTTAGAGGTTGCAGTGGCGAGCCTAATCAGTTATATCGCAGTTATCATTCTGGTGCAACTGAAGATTTAGATGCGGTGGTGCAAAGTATTTTGCGGAAAAACAACTACAATAGTATCTATATTAAAGGCATTAGTTTAGGTGCTAATATGGTGCTGAAATATGTAGGTGAACGCGAGCAACTTCCAACAGAACTCAAAGCCGTTATAAGTGTATCCACGCCTTGCGATTTAAAAACGTCGTGTGACACGTTATTGAGCTTAAAGAATAAACATTATGCCATTAGATTCTTAGATCATTTGAAACAAAAATTAAAACCGAAGCTTATACAATTTCCAGAAGAATTAAGTTTAGCTGACTTTAAATCTATCAAAAATTTGCTGGATTTTGATGAGGTTTACACCTCAAGAGCCCACGGATTTAAAAGTGCTTATGATTACTATACCAAAGCGAGTTGCAGGCCTTTTTTACCTCATATAAAAGTTCCGAGTTTAATTATTAATGCGCTTAATGATTCTTTTCTATCTGCAGAATGTTATCCGGTAAAAGAAGCCAAACAAAATTCACAACTCTTTTTAGAAATGCCTAAATACGGTGGCCATGTAGGATTTATAGATAAAAGTAATTGTTACTACAACGAGCACAGGGCTTTACGTTTTATAAATGAACTTTAATTTGTAGATTTATAGCAAACAATAGGTTATGCTAAAAAAAATCTATGCGAGCGCCGTTTTTGGTGTAGAGGCCTCTACCATTACGGTCGAAGTAAATGTAGATAAAGGTATAGGGTATCATTTAGTCGGGTTACCAGATAATGCCATTAAGGAAAGTAACTATCGCATTGCAGCCGCACTTCAGAATAATGGCTACCGTATTCCAGGAAAAAAAATCACGATAAACATGGCGCCAGCAGACCTTCGCAAAGAAGGATCTGCCTATGATTTAACTTTAGCTATTGGAATTTTAACCGCATCAGACCAAATTAAAGCAGAAGGCTTGGAGGATTATCTTATAATGGGTGAATTATCTTTAGATGGAAGTCTTCAACCCATTAAAGGTGCCTTGCCTATTGCAGTAAAGGCTAGGGAAGAGGGATTCAAAGGATTTATACTTCCAATTCAAAATGCTAAGGAGGCCGCCATAGTGAATGATTTAAAGGTTTATGGTGTAGAAAATATACAGGAGGTGATAAATCATTTCGATAAAGGAGAATCCATTGATGAGGTCGTTGTAAATACTCGAGAGGAATTCTACAAATCACTTGATGTTCCCGAATTTGATTTCGCTGATGTTAAAGGGCAAGAAAGTATAAAACGCTGTATGGAAATCGCAGCTGCTGGTGGTCATAATATTATTTTAATAGGACCACCCGGAAGCGGTAAAACGATGTTGGCAAAACGGTTACCTAGTATTTTGCCGCCCATGACGCTGCACGAAGCCCTAGAAACCACCAAAATTCACTCGGTTGTTGGTAGAGTAAAAGCGCATGCAGGCTTAATGTCTCAAAGACCGTTTAGAAGTCCGCATCATACCATAAGCAATGTTGCCTTGGTCGGAGGTGGAAGCTATCCACAACCAGGTGAAATCTCACTATCGCACAATGGAGTGTTATTTTTAGATGAGCTACCAGAATTTAAACGCGAAGTGCTAGAAGTGATGCGGCAACCTTTAGAGGATCGAGAAGTCACGATTTCAAGAGCTAAATTTACAGTGACGTACCCTTCCTCTTTTATGCTTGTGGCAAGTATGAATCCGAGCCCGGGCGGTTATTTTAATGATCCGGATGCACCTGTTACCTCTAGTCCAGCTGAAATGCAACGCTATCTCAGTAAAATTTCTGGGCCATTATTAGATCGTATTGATATACATATTGAAGTCACACCAGTTCCATTTGAAAAACTCTCGGATGATAGAAAAGCAGAGTCTTCGGTTGTTATAAGAAAGCGCGTAACACATGCCAGAGATATCCAAACCAAACGATTTAAAGATTTAGACAATGTACATTATAATGCGCAAATGAATACGAAACAAATAAGAGCCTATTGCAAGTTAGATGAAGCGTCTTTAAATTTACTAAAGTCGGCCATGGAACGTTTAAATCTTTCAGCAAGAGCCTATGACCGCATATTAAAGGTGGCGAGAACTATTGCCGATTTGGAGGAAAGTACCGACGTGAAAGGACGCCATATAAGTGAGGCGATTCAATATCGTAGCCTAGACAGAGAAGGCTGGCTAGGTTAACTGTTTAAATTTAAATTTTTATACTATATTACACACTTATCGGATCATAAAAATTTATGAAACATTCCCTAGTTCTTCTTCTATTTATAATGGTTTTTAGTTGCCGCACGGAAAACGAAAGTCCTCCATATTCTGAGGTTGAAGACTTACCTCAGCTCACCCTAAAACAAGCGCATCGTCTTGCAGAATTACCTTTAGACTGTGTGCAAACGGAGTATCCTAATCGCTTAGGACAAACTCTTGGCGATTCTACCGATTTGCAATCTCCTAGAGCCTTGCATCCGTCCTTTTATGGTTGTTTTGATTGGCACTCGGCCGTTCATGGCCATTGGAGTTTGGTACGCCTTTTAAGAATGTTTCCACGCTTGGAACAACGCCCATTAATTGAAGAAAAATTGCTTCAAAATTTATCTAAAGCACACATTAAAAAAGAGGTGGCTTATTTTAACCAACCCTTAAACCGTTCTTTTGAGCGTACTTATGGTTGGGCTTGGCTACTTAAACTTGCTCAGGAATTACATACTTGGGAAGCTCCACTAGCGAGACAACTAGAAGCTAACCTTCAACCTTTAACAGATCTCATCGTTGAAGCTTATATCGAATTTCTGCCTAAACTTAATTACCCCATCAGAGTAGGTGAGCATCCTAATACCGCCTTTGGTTTACGTCTTGCTTATGATTATGCCATGGTTGTTGGACATGAAGAATTGGCAAATAGCATTAAAAAACGTGCCAGTGCTTTTTATTTAAAAGATAAAAACTGCCCTCTAGACTGGGAACCTGGAGGTTTCGACTTTTTATCACCTTGCCTAGAAGAAGCGGCCTTAATGAAACACATTTTACCCGAAGCGGAATTTCAGATTTGGCTAACGCAGTTTTTACCACAACTAAAACAGCAAGTCTTTAATTTGGAAGTTGGGATAGTTTCGGATAGATCAGATGGAAAGCTGGTTCACTTAGATGGTGTTAATTTTTCTAGGGCTTGGTGTTTAAAAATCATTGCTGAAGATTTACCAGAATATGGGCACCTCAATCATTTGGCCAATAAACATATTAACTATTCCTTGCCACATATTTTTGGAGACGGCTACGAAGGTGGTCATTGGTTGGGTAGTTTTGCCTTATATGCCTTAAGTCAATAATAGCATTCATTAGAATAAAACCTTGTTTAAGACCGAAACGCAAATTAGAAATGCAAATATTATCGTAATCAGTTTTTTTCTACTGATTGGGATGGTACATATTATGCAGCTCAATGACACATGGATTGGCGTCATCAGAGAACTTTTAACGCTTCCATTTTTAATATTACAAGTGTTTTTGTTAGTTCTAAGCGTCAGATTATTAATTAAACATCGCCCGAAGCCAATAACTCTAACAAGTATTATTGCCTTATTCGTTTCATCTATAATCACTATGGGAAGTTTTTTCATTTAAGGTAAAGCCAAAATAATCATGAAGCGACTAAAACATATATTTGAAAATATCGGACCTGGCCCACTTGTGGCAGCAGCTTTTGTTGGACCAGGAACCGTTACCTTATGCACTTTGGCTGGTGCTGAGTTTGGATATGCCTTACTTTGGGCATTAACTTTATCGGTTATTATTACCATAGTCCTTCAAGAAATGTCTGCAAGATTAGGCATTATCACCCAAAAGGGATTAGCTGAGAACCTTATGGAAGCACTATCTAATCCGCTTTTAAAAGGGTTATCGGTTCTTTTAATAATTTCTGCAATTGCTATAGGTAATGCAGCCTATGAGTCGGGAAACATTTCTGGTGCTGCCGCTGGGCTAGAATTAGTTTTTGGTGATCTTAGTTTTCAATGGTTGGGTCTTCAATTAAAATTAGGTCCGCTCATCATTGGTGCTATAGCATTTTTATTACTCTTTCTTGGCAATTATAAACAATTAGAAAGGTTGTTAATTAGTTTAGTAGGGTTTATGAGTTTAGCTTTTTTAGTAACTGCAGTAGCCGTAAAACCAAATTTAAGTGGTCTTGTAAAATTCCTGTTCTTACCCAGGTTTCCAGATCAAAGTGTGTTGACTGTTCTTGGGCTTATAGGTACCACCGTAGTTCCATATAATCTGTTTTTACATAGTGCGCTTGCAGCTAAAAAATGGTCTTCACCTCAATCTTTAAAACAAGCGAAAAAAGATACGGTTATCGCTGTAATCGTTGGAGGAATAATATCAATGACTATTGTAATTTCTGCAGCCTCTATGCAAGATCATGGAATTGCCAAGTTTACAGATTTAAGCAAGAGTCTCATGCCTGTTTTTGGTGGTTTCTCTCCATATATATTAGCGACTGGTGTAGTTGCGGCAGGTATCACCAGTGCTATAACGGCACCTTTGGCTACTGCTTTTGTGGTTGCTGGCTGTTTTGGGTGGTCTGTGAACTTAAAATCTTTTAAGTTTAGAAGCGTATGGATGATAATTCTTCTATTGGGTACCCTTACCGCATCTATCGGTTTAAAACCAATAGAGGTCATAAAGTTTGCTCAAATTACCAATGGAATTTTATTACCTGTTATTGCGTTGTTCTTGCTGTGGATTACAAGTAGATCTAATGCTTTAGGGATTTATAAAAACAAGAATTTCCAAGTCGCTCTAGGTTGTGTTATTGTAATTATAACAGTAATTTTAGGATTTAAGGGGATTTATCTCGTTTTTAATTAAAGACTATGGTTGCGGTAGATTTAAATGCAGATGTTGGCGAAGGCGCCGGAAATGATAAAGACTTAATGCCGTTTTTATCCTCATGTAATATCGCATGTGGTGGCCATGCTGGCGATATTAAAAGTATAGAAGAAACCATAATAGCGGCCAAAAAGTTCGATGTTAAAATTGGGGCACACCCTTCGTTTCCAGATCGCGATAACTTTGGGAGATTACTTATGCCTATTGCACCAAAATACTTAAGAGCAAGCCTCATTGAACAAATTGAACATATTGAAACTGTAGCCTGTAGGTTAGAAGTACCTGTACATCATATTAAACCGCACGGTGCACTTTATAATGAGGTAGTAAAAAATAAAGATTTAGCAGCACTCATGCTAGAAGTTATTTCAAGTTTTAAAGCGCCCTACAAGTTATATGCACCCTATAAATCGGTTATCGCCCAAATGGCATTAGAACAAGAAATTTCTGTAGTTTATGAGGCCTTTGCAGATAGGAATTATAATGATGATCTTAGTCTGGTAGCAAGAACGTTAAACAACGCTATAATTTATAACAAATATGAAATTTTAGAACACGTAAAACAAATTGCTTTAAAACAAAAAGTAAAGACCATTCAACAAAACGCTACTGAAATCAAAGCCGAAACGTATTGTATTCACGGAGATCATCCTTCAGCGATTGAAATAGCAAGTTTCCTTTTTACTCATTTGCCAAACTGCGGCATAAAGCTAAAATAAATATGAATACTAATTTTTCTCTGAAATATTTCAAGTTTGGAACTCATGCCATAAGTATTCAGTGGCCCGAAGAAATAAGTGAGGTAACACTCTGTGATATACTTCAATTTAAGAATAAAATTGAAACGTCTTATCCTAATGCAGCGATAGAATGTGTTCAAGGGTTTAGTGAATTGGTGATATATTATCATTTAGACACAATAGATCTTAAGGATGAAATCGAATTTTTAAAAATTCAATATGATAAGCGTTCTCCAAATAATATGAGAGATAAGGCGCAATTATGGGAAATCCCAGTTTGTTATGATTTGGAATATGGAAAGGACCTAGAAGCCTTCTCTAAAGCTAAACAATTACCTATTGAAGAAGTGATAAGATTACATACCGAAACCACCTACACGATCTATTTTACAGGGTTTTTACCGGGGTTTTTATATTTAGGTGGTTTGCCTCCGCAGTTATTTAAAGACCGAAAACAAACCCCAAATTTAAACATCAGCAAAGGGTCTGTAGGAATAGGTGGCAAACAAACCGGTATTTATCCGCAGCAAAGCCCTGGTGGTTGGCACATTATAGGTAAAACACCGGTTTCATTTTTTAATAGCCAACATCACCCACCATCAGTCTTTAAATCTGGCGATCGTCTGCGATTTAAAGCTGTAGATAAAGCTTCTTATCTAGAATTGGAAACAACTAGAAGTAGAAGACCTCAATTAATAAAGTACCAAGAATAACATGTTGAAAATTATTCATCCGGGCGTTTATTCAACCATTCAGGATTTTGGGCGGTATGGCTATCGGTCTTATGGAGTTCCTTTGTCTGGAGCTATGGATCAGTACTCAAGCCAATTTGCTAATTTAATTTTAGGCAATGATAAAAATGATGCAGTCTTAGAAATGACCATGACAGGTATAACTGCTGAGTTTTTAGCACCTACTATTATTGCAGTTACTGGTGGTTTGTCACCTCTTCTTATCAACGATGAGCCGGCAAGTTATCATCACCCTCTAAAGATTTGTGAGGGTGATAGGATTTCATTTAAAAAAGATAGGCCCAAAGGATGCCGAGCGTACTTAGCTTTAAAAGGTGGTTTTGATAGCGAGGTGAAATTAGAAAGTAGAAGTATGTTTACCCCCGTAACCAATGCTTTTAAAATAGATAAAGGCGATATATTAGGTTATAAGCCCTGGAGTAATGAGAAAATTAACATCAACTCCAAATTGAAGTATAATGAAGAACTATTTCAAGGTGATAATCTTGCCGTTTTTCCTGGACCGGAATTCCATTTATTAAATGACACACAACGACATATGTTGCAACATAAGGTTTTTAAAGTTTCATCGCTTAATGATAGAATGGCCTACCAAATAAAACCTAGACTAAAAAATTGTTTACAATCTATACTGTCGGCACCAGTTATGCCTGGTACTGTGCAGTTAACACCAGATGGTAATTTAGTTATTTTAATGAGAGATGCGCAGACCACAGGTGGTTATCCTAGGATTTTTCAGTTAACAGAAGAGTCAATAAATAAGTTGGCGCAAAAAACTGTTAATCATAAGGTTCGTTTTAAAATTGTATTTTCAACTTAAAATTTAATTTTAGCAGTCATTAGTAATATTTATCTATTTTTAACCTAAAATCTATCGTATGAAAAATATTGTAATTTTTTTTAGTGGCTTACTTTTAGGTGCGGTTATAGGGTTTTTATCCTATAATCAAATATCCTACGAAGATCAACCAGAAATTCAAAAGCCTAAGGGTTTAATTTCGCCTAAGGAGGCAGCATCACTCGATCAAGCTTTTAATCTAAAACATCGTATAATTTCTGATTCTTTATATAAAAACGCTACTTACGGCGACAATAGGTCCTCATGGTGGTCTATAGACGATGTGGAGAGTTTTATTAGGTATGCCAAACATCAAGCAGATGAACAAGGATATGTATTAGACGGTTTACGATTATATCTGGGTTCTCATGGCGAAAGTAATGATGGTCTTGGATTAACCACTGTTTTTTTTATTCCTACTGGTCATAAGAATAATGCTCAGGGAGGCTGGTCATATTATCAAAATAAACCTAGCGATTTAAAAGATGCCGATGGTTTAAATATGGGCCAGTCAGGCAATCCGCCAGATGCTAATTACCCACAATGAGTTTAACCGTCTCTAACATTATTCTTTATTCTTTAGAATTCATGGCGGCTCTTATAGGAACCTATTACCTCATGAAGACTAAAGATTCTATTATAAAGCCATTTGTGTATTATTTATGGACGGTGCTTTTACTAGAACTCATGGCACTATATACATATTTGGTTCACTCGGATACGGCTCATCCATTATTAGTCATGGTAAGAGATAGTCCGTTTAGAAAAAATTATTGGCTCTACAATGTTGTTGGATTAATCTTATTCAATTTTGTGAGTCAATTCTATTACCGTTTAATGACAGATGCTATCTCTAAACGTCTTATAAAGGTTATAATATTTAGCTTTAATTTGGGGTATGTGTTGTATTTTGCCATAACCAAAGACCTCTTTA
>Ga0207419_1000301_pt1 | contig 41805 bp, 33 predicted proteins | sample ElkSloMetagenome_4_FD_184723 | JGI IMG/M metagenome (GOLD analysis project Ga0207419, IMG submission 184723) | Hot spring microbial communities from Elkhorn Slough, Monterey Bay, USA - MD2A (version 2) | ecosystem: Environmental > Aquatic > Marine > Intertidal zone > Estuary: Microbial mat ...
GAATAAAAATTATTCATTATTTTTGGCTAAACAAGCAAAATCTGAATTATGCGTGCACTTAAAATTTTCCTTATTGTTGTTTTAGCCCTTGCTGGGCTTTTCCTTGTTGTAGCATTTTTCCTTCCACAAAAAAGGACAATGCAGTCAGAAATTCAAATTGAAGCACCTGCAGAAGTGGTGTTCGACCTTGTAAATTCTTTTCAGAACTGGCCGGCCTGGTCGCCTTTTCATGCCAATGATACCAGTATGGTAGTTACTTACCAGGGACCAGTGAGTGGTACCGGAGCCCAAAATACCTGGACAGGAAAAATGGGGACTGGCTCACAACTCATCACACAAAGTGCTGATAATGACAGCATCATCATCGACCTGATGTTTATGGAAGATGGCACCCCCTGGAAAGAAACCTGGGTGTTTGACGAACAGGGGAGCAGTACGAATGTAACCTGGAAAGTAGAAACCAATGAATTGAGTTACCCCCTCGGGCGGTATTTCGGCATTATGCTTCCCTCCTTAATGAACAGTGTATTTACACAAGGTCTGGAAAATCTAAAAGAAGTAAGTGAGGGCATAAAAAAAGATGAGGATGCTGGTCTGATGTCTGAAATAAAGAGGGTTAATATTGAAGAACAGCCTGTGATATCTATTACTGATACCATTATGGTTGCCAGCATCGGGCAACGCATGGGCTCCATTTACGGTGAGTTATCTATGTATGCCGAAATGGCCGGTGCTGAAATTATCGGGAAACCCTATGCTATCTTTCACGAAAATCTATCTGAAGATGTTGTGGTGCTTGAAGCAGGATACCCGGTAAACAAACACGTAAACAACAACGGTAAAATTCTTTCCTCCACGCTACCCGGAGGTAAAGCCCTTACATTGTCGCAATTTGGGCCATATGAGTCCACACACGGGCATGATGCAGTTGCTGCCTATGTAAGTGAAAATAATCTGAATATCAAAGGAAGCCCTCGTGAGGTATATGTAAATGATCCTTCAACAGAGCCTGACACAAATAAGTGGGAAACCCGGCTTGTCTATCTTCTGCAGTAAAACCTCAATTGCTTCTGGCCAGCCTGATAAAATACAATCCTATAAAAGTCAGCAGGCCATTTAAAATCAAAAGTTCAAAACCAAATTTATATCCGTCAAACCAGATAGGTGCGTAAATGCTTATCATATAACTGATAACAGGCGCCAGCACGGCTACAATTGGCACATACTTATCGCGCACATTTAGTTTGGTAAACAACCCAAAAGCATATAATCCGAGCAAAGGCCCATAAGTATAACCGGCAGCTGTAAAAATGGCCGCGATAACACTCTGATCGTTAATGGCCCGAAAAATCATAATCACCACTCCCATTACTAGTGATACCCCAATATGTACTCTTTTCCGTAACTTTTCAGACTGTACTTCGCTCCTTTTGTCTATTCCCACAATATCTACTGTAAAAGAAGTAGTCAGCGCTGTAAGGGCCGAGTCGGCACTGGAATAAGCGGCAGCTACAAGACCTACAATAAAAAATACAGCTATGGAAGTATGCAAAAAACCACCCGTAGCAATAAGGGGAAAGAGATTATCAGCACGTTCAGGAACCAGAATACCGTTTGAAGAAGCATAGATAAACAAAAGAGCGCCAAGCGAGAGGAACAATAAGTTTACAGGAACTAAAGTTGCACTAAACCAGTACATATTTTTTTTGGCCTCTTTTATATTCCGGCAACTTAAATTTTTCTGCATCATATCCTGGTCTAACCCTGTCATTACAATGGTGATAAATGCGCCACTAAGAAACTGTTTAAGAAAATGATGCTCATTCCTGATATCTTCAAAGAAAAATATCCTGGAATATTTACTTTCTGATACCGTGTGCACCAATTCACGGAAATTCATGTTAAATTCTTTGCTGATGAGAACAATGGCCAATACTGCTGCAATGAGCATAAAAGCAGTTTGGAGGGTATCTGTCCAGATAATGGTTTTAATTCCGCCACGGAAAGTGTAGAGCCAAATAAGTAAAATGGTAACCGCTACGGTAATCCAAAAAGGAATGCCCCACTGCTCAAAAACTGTAAACTGCAATACATTGGCAACCAGAAAGAGCCGGAATGACGAACCGATAATTCTGGAGAGAAGGAAAAAAGAAGCTCCGGTTTTGTAGGAATAAAACCCAAATCTTTGTTCGAGATACGTATAAATGGAGGTTAACTGCAAACGATAATATAAAGGCATTAAAATATTGGCAATAACCACATACCCCAGCAGATAACCAAAAACCATTTGCATGTAAGAAAACTGGCTGTCTCCCACCCATCCGGGCACGGAAATAAAAGTAACACCTGACAGGCTGGCGCCTATCATCCCGAATGCCACCACAAACCAGGGTGATTTTTTGTTGCCAAGGAAAAAGCCACTGTTTCCGGCACCTTTTCCTGTGAAGTAAGAAATTATCAGCAATACGATGAAATATAACAAAACCACACCTAATACCAGCCACGGACTCATATCTAAAAATAGTTATTAGTTTCAACTGCAAGATTAGCAAAAGAAAATGATTTAAACGAGAAAATTTTATCAAACCGCCTGCCTGCCCGGTTGTAAAAGGAAGCAAATGATATTACCTTTGCCATAGAGAAAGCACAACCATGAATCTGAGTAACTATCCTTCCAAATTACTTGAAAATGCCATTGATGAGTTTAGTAAGCTGCCCGGTATCGGCCGCAAAACAGCGCTAAGGCTGGTATTGCACATGCTCAAGCAACCACAGGAGAACGTGAACCTTTTTGGAAATGCCATTATTCAATTAAGGCAGGAAGTAAAAGAATGTAAAAAATGCCATAACATTTCCGATACCGAAATTTGCCAGGTCTGCTCCGACAAATCACGCGATCAATCGCTGGTTTGTGTGGTTGAAAGTGTACGTGAGGTGCTTTCCATAGAAAACACACAGCAATACCGGGGTGTGTATCATGTTTTAGGAGGAATTATTTCACCAATGGATGGTATTGGTCCGGCCGATTTAAACATTGACACACTTTTGCAAAAAGCAGGTGATGGAAATGTGAAAGAAGTAATTCTGGCGCTAAGCACAACCATGGAAGGCGATACAACCAATTTTTTTCTCTACCGGAAACTCAACCCCTACAATATTCAGGTAAGCACACTGGCTCGGGGAGTAGCCATTGGTGATGAGCTGGAGTATGCTGATGAAATCACCCTGGGAAGGTCCATCATAAACCGCACACCGTTTGTGGGGCAATAACAAGTTTGGAGTTTATAATGTATCCCCCTGAGAATGTGACATTCAACAGGCGTATTGGATGTAAATATGGTGACGAAAGAATTATTCATTAAAGCTACTTTTACCCAAAAATTAAAAGGTAAGCACTTTGGTATTGGGATCTTTTAAAAAGCCGGAAAGTGGTTCTCCCATGGGTTTTACCTCCATACCCAAGCTTCTCAATTCGTCAATTATTCCGTATAATCCGGCACATGCAATGCATGCTTCTACAATAACGCCATCATCCATCATGGCTTTCACTTTTGTCTGCAGGTCTTTATCCTCAGTGAGTAATTTTGAGGAAGGTCCCCAAATGATGAATACAACTTCATCAAACCACTCATTGGTTTTTGCAGCATGCGTGTACATCATACAAACTTTCTCAGCCACTTCTTTATCACCACTGGTCCATAATACAGCCAGGCGATTTTGAGTTGCAGGATCAGGCATTTCCTGTGAAAAAGAAGTGAAGAAAAATACATTAAGGAGGATACTGATAAAAAATATCTTTTTCATAATTGTGGTTTTAGGTTTGAATTAGTTATTTGATATTAATGATGAAATTTCTTACAAGAAGATTAAATCTCCTTTTTGTAAATATATATCAATCAGCCTAATAAAAATCGCAATAATTAACATATTAATTAAATGCCAATAATACGGAAGTGATGAAGAAAATATAAAACAAAACAACATATGCTCTTATCATATTAAGAGTTTTGATGTTATTCAAAAAATCTTTGTCTTTTGGAAAAACAGGTAGAAAACAATGTAAATAATTATTCTGATGGTTAAACTGATTGTTGATGTATGTCCCAAAATATGGATTTTGCTTTTCTTTGATTTCCTTAATTAATCGGTAATGCAAAAAAATCAGAAAAATATTATCAGTAACGAAGATAGGAATAAGACAAAAGGAAAAAACATACTCATTTCTAATTTACAATAAAGTGATATTATGGCAATACTACTCTATTAAATCATCATATTCCTCCTGCAATGGAACCTCTTCCACAAAATCGTAGAGTGTCAACCGGCGGATGGTGTAAAAATAATTCCAGTAGTTTCGCAATGCCTGCACATAAGCCCGTCGGGCAACATCTTTCTCGTTCAGGGCAACGTTAAGGTCGAGTACATCAATTTTGCCAATCAAAAACCTTTGTTTGGTTACATCATACCTTAGCTGTGCGATGGTATCTGCTTTGGCTGCGATATAAAACTGATCATCCTGAAGATTAAAACGCATAATCTGCAGAAAAACTGCCTGCTCAAAATCAATTTTCTCCTGTGCAACCTGGGTACGCACCACTTCATGACCGGAAAGTGCCATTTTGTAATTTCCTTTATTCAACCCCCAATCTACAATGGGAAGCATAAGCCCTAACCTAACCCGCTGCTGGTCCTGAGGGTTTTGATAAGCTTTTGGGATGGTATTGGCTCTTTCAGTAAGACCAAATGAGGCAAAAAGATCTGCGTTAAGTCCCCGCTCGGAGCGCGCTTCGGCTACATTTCTGTCCGACTCCAGAACTTCGCGCTCAAGGGCAAGCATGTTCGGATTGTTTTCCACGGCCAGATCATAGGCTTGCGCAAATTCAATTTCCGTTGCCGGAATTTCAGCGGGAATTAAAAGTGTAAGATTCACATTCTCATTAAATCCTAAAAACGATCGCAGTTGTGACTGCATGGCTTCCAGTTCAATGTTCGCTTCATTCAGTGCCGTACCGGCATTGAGCGTGCCCAATTCCATTTGAAGCAATTCATTTTCTGCAATGGTTCCAATGTTGTAGCGCCCTTCAGCAATTTTGTATAAGGTATCGGCATTTTCAAAATTAATCCTGGCTATTTCAAGGTTTATCTGCGCCAATGCAAGATCAAAAAAATAATCGATGGCTCGAATGGCCACTCCCTCCATGGATTCTAGATATCTTTTCTTTGCTTCCTCATATTTAAGAGGCTCTATTTTACGCTGCCATTTGTAAATATTAAACCCGGAGATCGGCTGCACAAAACCCACGCTAAGCGGCGTGGAAAGGTATGAGGTTTCACCACCTTCAGATAAAATATCAATGCGCTGTAATCCTGAATTCATAAAAAGTGTGCCGCCAGTGAAGCCTACATTCTGCCTTAAGGAAAGTTCAACATCAGAATTGAGTGAGCTTCGTTCCACAAAGCTTTCTTCCCCGGTAGGAAGAATTATCCTGTCGTAGGCGCGGTTCAGATCAGGAATGGTGGCTTCCAGGTTTAGTGAAGGGCGGAAGCGGGCCACATAAGTTCTGTATTCCCAGTAACTGCTGCGAAACCGGTGTCGGGCCAACAGCCCCTGCAGGGATTGTTCACGGGCCATCACAATCACTTCTTCTAAGCTCAAGGTACGAGAAAGTTCCTGTGCTTTAACCGATTCATATAAAAAAAACAAAGAAATAAAAAAAAGCACGTAATTAATTCGGAAAGTCATAATCCTTCTATTATTCATATCGTAAAGACTCAATGGGATCCTTCTCAGATGCACGTTTGGCAGGGGTATATCCGAAAACAACACCCACACTTGCTGACACAAAAAAGGCAATAAAAACGGCAAATGGAGAAACAATGGTTGTAATATCAGCAAAACGTTCTATCAAAATCGCCATAATTACGCCTAGAATAACCCCTATAATCCCTCCGGTAACACTTATCAGCACGGCTTCGGCAAGGAACTGCACCACAATATCCTGCTTTTTAGCACCAATGGCCAAACGTGTTCCAATTTCTTTTATCCGTTCCATTACCGAAGCAAACATAATATTCATAATTCCAATACCACCTACAATTAATGAAATACTGGCAATGGCACCTAAAACCACATTAAAAATATCCTTGGCTCTTTGTTGCTGTTTTAAAAGCATTTCAGGCACAGTGATTTCAAAATCCTGAACGCCCTCATGCCTGCGCATCAGCATGCGGCTGAGCACGCGGGTGGTTGGTGTTAGTTGTTCGGTTTCTTTTACCTGCACCACTATTTTATCTAACTGATGGTAATTACTGGAGTTGTTCTCCGAAGGATTCGACGATCTCGAGGATATAATTATAAATCCTCCTCCACCGCCTGAATTCTTAAGGTCTCTTGAATTAATCACCGCACGGTTCTGATAACGCATTAGGAGCGTCTTTACAGGAACATAAATATTATCATTCTGTACATTTACGCCAATATCCTGCACTGCACTTACCTCCACATTGGACTTCTCCAGTACGCCAATAACTTTTAACCATACATGTCCAAACTTTATATACTGGTTTATGGGATCAGACTGGGCGAAAAATTTGGCTCGTATATTCTCTCCAATCACGCATACCGGCAGCCCATGCTCCTCATGATGGTCTCCAAAATAATTACCCCGGGCAATCTCCAGGTTAAACAGATTAAAATAAGCATGATTTACGCCCATTATTCTTGCCTGTTGACGGATTCCATCTTTCACTACAAAACTATTTACTGATATCTCAGGGCTTACAGCTGCTACGGAAGGAAGAACGTCTACAATAGCTTCTGCATCTAACAAGGTAAGACCAGGAGAAAATTTTTGGCTCTGGCCTTCTTCAGCCTGTTCTCCTTCGGCTGCCTGGTTTTGTTCTGCCGGAACAATGGGTGTAATAATAATGTTATTTACACCTACCATTTCAATCTGCTCCAGAATTTCCTGCTGTGCGCCTGCGCCTATAGCAAGCATACTTATCACAGCAGCTACACCAAAAATAATTCCCAAAGCGGTTAGGACAGACTTTAATTTATTTGCAAGAATGGATTCAAAAGCGATGGTTATATCGTGCAGATATCTTTTCAAAACCGGATAAATTTAAAATTAAAATTCATGCTGTTATTTCCTTAACGGAAGCTTTTTCCCCGCTTTGTTTCTATCCGGCGCGTTTTGCTCTTCCTCCTCCTTCTTTTTCTTTTCTTCCTCAAGGCGCTTTTTTTCTTCAATAAGCGATAATAAATCTTCTCCCTGCAATTTCCAGTTTTCGCCCTCCTCAGGTGCATTTAGATAGATTTTATCCCCCTCTTCCAGTCCTTTTTCAACAATAATCTGGTTTTCATTGGCTTCATCCAGCAATACAATCTGCCGTGTTCCTTTGCTGGTAAAAACAAAAGGTATACTGTCAAATGTATGCACGGCTTCTATTGGAATAAAAGTAACATCAGAAAATGTGTTTATCAATATCTGATTGCTTGTTGTCATCGAAGGGCGCAAAATTGGATCATAACCTTCAATTTTGATTACCACTTCAAATACCTTGGCATCAGTATTGGGTAGTTGCTCACCAATATTTGCCACTTCTGTAATAGTACCTGAATATTTCTTTTCAGGAAAGGCATCCACACCAATTTCAACTTGTTGGCCACGCTTCACCTTACTAATATCAATCTCATTAATGTAAGTTTTGGAAACCATGGTACTAAGATCCGGTAGCGTAGCCACGGTTAAATCCCAGGGTGAAATGGTTGACCCTACTTTTCTTTTTTGTCCACTCCATTCACGGTGATATATAACCATTCCGGGTTTGGGCGCCATAATCACGAATTGATCCAAAACCTCTAACATCTCTTCCATCCGTCGGTTTTCCTTTGACAGATTTATGTTTACCTCAGTCATATCTGCCTCGGCCTGCTGTACTTTAAGTTTATAATTGCTCCTGGCCTGTTCATAAGCCCTGTCTGCTTTGTCAAGATCAATTTTTGCCTGCCGTATAGTGGCCGGTGGTTCAAATTTACTCTGCTCAAGCCTTATCTCTGCTTCTTCCATAGCAAACTCAAGATTGATCAGCGCGTCGCGCAACTCTCTAAGGTTTATAGTAGTATCTAATTTTGTTTTTAAATACTGTGATTCAATTTTCTGCACCTCATCTTCGATATCCTTGAGGGTATTGGCTGCTTCAGAACGGTCCAGGGTGGCTACATAATCGCCGGAATCAACCACAGTGCCTTCGGGGATTAAATCCTGAATTTTGATGTTGTTAAACCGGAGTCGGCGGCTGCGCAATTGAGATGGAGCCATTATTTTCTCTGAATTTTGTGCCTGCAATTCTCCAGTTACGGTAATAATTACATCAAACTGCCCCCGGTTGACCCTTGCTTCAAGCAATGTTTCTTTTTCTCCTCCTGATGTGGTAAATACAAGAATTAATACAGTTAGAGCTATTAGAATTCCTCCTACAACATATTTTTTATTCACCTGTGTTGTTTTTAATCTATAAACTTTTTAATCCCGGATGTAAAAAAGCGGAAAATAAACAAACTCAAACTGATTCAAATTTGCTACATCCAATGTATACCCAAATTGTGCGAATACGCTCAATCGTTTAAGTAAAGGTAAGCTTTTCACCTCACCTATTCGGTGAAAAGCAACATATTCTAAAACGGGGTTAACCCTAAGTAAAGCGCTTGTTCGCTTGCTCCAACCGCTCAACTTAGGTGTATATAAAAAAGACATGCTAAAATTAGAATATTTTTCTTTCTTTAAAAAACTTAAAAAGCACAAATTTAGTATTTGATGGCAAGCAGCATTCAACATAAACAAAAAATATCAACCTAAGCTGGCATGTGCATTTAAAGACATTAACTTGTTGTTATTTTCAAGTATTTATGAAAAGGTAAATTACTAAAATAGGTTATCTTTGCAAAAATCATTCTTTATAAATTCTAAATAAGAGGCATGCATACTTTTCTTATAATGGCCGGATTTTCTATAGCAATACTCACCATTGCATTAGCAGGTATGGGCATCAGAATTCTGCTGGTTAAAAACGGCCATTTTCCAAAAACGAGTGTAGGAGCCAATCCTGAAATGAAAAAAATGGGATTAACATGTGCAAAATGTGATGAACTGAAACACTGTGGAAAAGCAGGCCAACCTTGTGCTTAGGAAATGTTTACCACCCTGGCAAAAGATTTATGCCAAACACCCCATTCCCAAAACCATCATGTTGCATAGGCAAAGCATAATAAGTTTCCAGAACAACTGCTCCGAGCAAATTTATACGCAATGAAACGCCGGTACTTAAAACGGGAACACGTTCATTAACGGTTTCAGGTTTTAATTTTAATACCGGTTCATTCCCATTGGACCATGCAATTCCACCATCAAAAAAAAGTGAAAGATTGGTTAAAAGAAATCTCGATTTTATCAGGGCCAGTTGTTCTATGCCGGTAAATGGGAGCCGGATTTCGAAGTTGGCTACCAACATTTTGTTTCCATAAAGGCTTTTATAGATGCTGATACCTTCCAGTTCATCCTGCTCGTATAAGTCCCTGTTTCGGTCTACCCCCCTCAAAAACCAGGGGTATCCCAGGTAAAGTGGCCAAAGTGCTTCATCAGCTTTTACCGCATTCCCATACCTGCCGTAATGAAAACCCCTGAAAGCAAGAGTAACCGGGCGCAGATAAAAATACTTACGAAAATCAACCAGCCCCGTATAGATGGATGTTTCGCCAAAATACTTTTCAATCTGCAGGCGCATCCTGCGGCCTTTAAGGGGGCTGGTAAGGCCAAAATATGAATTGTCGAATACGTAAGCTATATCTATCTGCTGTAAGTCAAAACCATCTCTTACAGGTAATTTTCTATCAATATCACTTCCTATAAAGGTGCTTGTAGAATCGTAATAATAATTATACTGATCAAGCCGGAAATAATTCCATGAAACTGCAGCGCCAGCTTCAAACCTGCGCGTTGTGGATATAGGGAAAAATGCAAACAGCGATAACTTATCTTCAAATCGACGGTAAAATTTTAATGCGGCATTTTCCACCTGTTGTGGCACGTCATCAATGGTAACTGTATCGGGCCTTACATCATAAAAACCATAACGAAAAGGGATGTGCGAAAAAGAAACACCCCAGTTTAAACGATACTTATTATTTATGTAAGATACCTGTCCCCCAAAATCATAGATTTCGCCGTTTATATTCAGTCCGATAAACAACTGGTTGTTCCCGATTATATCGCTGAAAAACATTTCACTACTGCCAGCCATTGATGATCCAAACCGGCCCATGGCCATGCCAATGCCGGTATTGCCAATATAATCCAGCTTAAATTCGGGGGAATAGGAAATCGCCTTAAAAGAATCTGCTGGCTGATACGATAGTCCCTTGTTTTGCTGATAGCCAAAATTGATTTCCGGAAAAGCACTAATACTGTCTATTGGTGGCAGCATGCCGGCAAAAGATGCCCTGGAAACGGTTGAAACATTATCCCATAGCAATTGCTTAAGCTCAGTTTTAAAAATGGTATAATCTTTATTATTGAAATAAACAAACAGCAAGGTGTCGTCGGAAATACTATAAGCTGGAGAAAAAGGTGTAATTCCACTAATTCCGGTTTGTAACTTTGTTAGCCTGAACAGGCTGTCATCTTTTAATCGATAATTGTATAAATCCCTGAAACCATCCTGATCTGACAGAAAATAAATTGATTCACCATCACCAGAAAAAACAGGATTTAAATTTCCTGCATCGCTATAAAGGGGGAGAATTTTTTCAAATTTAATTCTTGTATCAAACAAGGCCAGCCTGTATCCTTCTTCCAGACTATTTGCCCTTTCACTCCGGGCTTTGTCTGTAGCATATACAATATAGTTGCCATCAGGCGACCAACGGGGCTGGAGATTTGCCGCAAAGTCGAAGGTTAATTGCTCAACGTATTCGGTTTGCCAGTCGATAATAAAAAGGTCACTTTGTCCATTTATCAGGCCGGAAACCAGTATATTTCTGCCATCTGGCGACCACGCGGGATTGCTGAACGCAGGCAGTCTGGCTGGAATGATGCGCTTGATTATGCTGCCATTACCAGGGTTTATAATTAATAGCTGGTTTTCACCTCGGGATACTACTACCATGGCAAACATGCTGCCATCAGGAGACCACGTAACCGCAGATTCCATAAAATCATAATCATCCACGTGTGGTGTTTTACTTTTGGAAGTAAATTTCCGGATAACTTCTCCTGTTTCAACCCTGGCAAGGTATAAATCAATGGCAAAAATCCCCCTTTCTGAAAAGTATGCCACATATTTTCCATCAGGGCTGATAGCAGGCATTAATTGAATGTCTCCCCGTTTCTTGTCTGTCATTAATTTTGTGCCGGGGGGCGGTTGAATTGTATCTCCTGTGAGTGGGGCATAATAGCTTTTCATCGCTTCACTCCATTCGGTGGAAAATGTATTCTCATTAATATTGAGAACGCTGTCAATAGCCACTTCGTAACCTGATCTGGCTGTTTCCTTCAGCAGGGGAATAATAACCTTATCTCCGTATTTTTTAACAACATATACCCAAAATGCCTGGCCAAAATTATAAGGAAAATATTTCATCTCTGCCGACATCTGTTCCAGGGTTGGGAAGTCATTATGCAAAAGTGCATCCCGCATCCACATGGCTGTATGCGGGTCATCGTCACCTTGCGTTAAATACTCTGCCATACCTTCCACCATCCACAGGGGCAAATTTCGTAGACTTCTAAATCCCATGGAATCACTTCTGAGCAAAGAATTGAATTGAAAAGCATGAACTAATTCATGACCCAGTACGTGGCTGGTTTGGGCATTCGAATACATTACAGGCATTACTACCCGGTTTTTTAGCGCTTCTGTAACACCGCCGGTACCAATGCCCAGCGGTGAACTAATAGCGCGTGTTTGCTGAAAATCAGGATGGGTAGCATATAGAATTAATGGGTTATGATTTTTAAAAGTATCTTTAAAAAATTGCTGATGATGGTGGTACCATAGCTCCGCAGTGCGCGCATAATGGTTTAAAAAACTATCATTTTCAAGATAATGATAAATCTTAAAGTGCGGTGTTTGGTAGATTTTAAAATCAAACACTTCATAATCGGGCTTATTTTTTCCAAAATACTGGCATTTTGCCGAAAAGGATGCGCCTTGTATGATTATTAGCAGAAGAAAAATTTTGTATGTATGTGTGAGTGAAATGTTGTATCCGTACAAAATGATATGTTATTTTTTAGAAAAAAGTAATATTTTTTTAATAAAAACTGTTTTATTATAGAAACAGAATTGGGATGGCTATGTTTGTCATTGTCTAAAGATAACTTCAGCCAAGTTTATTATTTAAAAACAAAACATAATTATTTACTACTTTTATTGCAAAATTGATAATACACATGCGAGATTTTTATATTGCTGCGGCAATACTGATTATTTTTATTTTTACAGGATGTTCCGGTACCAGGAACCGATCTTCCGAACCGCTCCAAAGAAGCGCTGAACGCAGGGACCTGGCCTATATTTACAATCCCTCTGAATTGAGAATACACCCGGCAATTAAAATTTTTCACACATCAGAGGAACAATCAAACGTTTTGGTAAAATTATTTACTTCTGAATTGCTTTTCAACAGTGCCAACCCGGAAAACAGGATGCAGGCAAATGTTAAAATTCATTACCAGCTGTATCAGCTGTTTCCGCCTGTTCAGGAAAATGCCTTAATTGATAGTGCTACATACGCCTATACCATTGAAGATAATAATACCAGACATTTTGAAACCGCATTTCCTGTAAAAGCCCGTATGCCAGGGCGCTACATGCTAAGGGTGTATGTTCATGATGTGCTGCGGCAGGAAATTGCACAGCAGTTCGTACCTGTTGATAAAATGAATTATTTTACAAACCAGAATTATAAATTAACCGATGGCATTACCAACGAATTAATTTACAACTACATCTTAAGAGGGAATAAAGCTTACAAAATTTCCAACAACAGGCAGTACTCGGGAAAACTATACGTACACTATTACAAAAACGATTCCCCCTTGCCACCACCGGTTTTTTCCATTTATCAACCTCCAAAGGTTCCGGAGAAGGCTGATAGTTTATGGGTTTACAACTATACCCAATCATCTTCATTCATGTTTCCTTATGAGGGGCTTTATCATATACAAACCGATACCTCTGAAATGGATGGGCTTACGCTTTATAATTTTGGCAAGCGTTATCCACAGGTTACTACGCCTGAGGAACTGGTTGCTCCCCTGGCTTATATTACCAACAGTGAAGAATACAAGCAATTAATGGCAGCAAATAATACGAAACTTGCTGTTGATGAGTTTTGGATAAATACCACCGGGTCGCTTGATGCTGCTCGTGAACTCCTACGGGTTTATTACAACAGGGTTTTCTTTGCAAATTATTTTTTCCCGAGCGACCGTGAAGGATGGAAGACAGATCGCGGCATGGTTTACCTTGTTTTTGGCCCGCCTAATGCCATGTATAAATCAAATGACAAAGAAAAATGGGTCTACTTTCAGAAGCAACGCAACCCTGAACTTGAATTCCTTTTCTTGCATGAGAACTCCCCACTGAGCAATAGTATTTATAACCTTGAACGGGATGATGCCCTTAACTATCATTGGAAAAAAGCAGTTGCATCCTGGCGTTCCGGCAAACCGTATATCATATCAGATTAGAGGAATGCGCTTACTTCAGAACATAAAATTAACATTTAAACCCATTCGTGCAGACGATATGCTGTACCCATTAAAATAATGATTGTGAAAAAACAAAAAGGACTGAAAGCCAGTGAATACATTTTTGGTATCCACCCTGTAATGGAAGCCGTAAAAGCCGATCAAAGCATCGATCGAATCCTAATTAAAAAGGGGATGAATAATGATAAAATCAGGGAAATAACCGGAGTTGCCAGAGCAAAATCAATTTACATTCAATATGTGCCGATAGAAAAACTGAACAGCATTACACAAAAATTGCACCAGGGAATAATAGCCCTGAAGTCTTTAATCGAATACCAGGATATAGAAAAGATCGTTCCCTTTTTGTTTGAGCAGGGTAAAATACCTTCCCTTTTAATATTGGACGGTATTACAGATGTCAGAAATTTTGGCTCCATTGCACGCAGTTGTGAATGCGCCGGTGCCGATGCAGTGATAATACCAGCCAGCGGCGCTGCCCGTATTAATTCTGATGCTGTAAAAACATCGGCAGGAGCCCTCAACCGAATTGCAGTATGCAGGGTAACATCACTTACTGAAACCGTGCAGTTTCTTAAAAATTCAGGTATTCAGATTTTTGCAGCAACAGAAAAAGCAGAAAATCTGATTTATGATAGGAACCTTACCCTCCCCGGCGCTATATTGTTAGGTGGTGAAGACACAGGAATATCAGAGCCACTTTTATCCATGGCAGATACCCAAATGAAAATCCCGCTGATGGGCAAAATCGGTTCTTTAAACGTAGCGGTTGCTTCAGGAGTTATCATGTTTGAAATGCTCCGCCAGCGGGAAAATTCAAATTCCGGGGTTTAATCTATTGGCAGGTGCCGGTTAAAGCTTTCTTCCAGAGAAATAAATGTTTCCGTCCGCACAATCCCTTCCACAGATTGTAATTTGTCAGACAAAATTGTTTTTAAATGCTCATTATTCCGTGCATAAATTTTAACGAAAATAGAATAATTACCAGTTGTATAATGGCATTGGGTAATTTCGGGGATTTTCTCAAGTTGAGATACCACCCGTTTAAAAAAACTTGCTTTCTCCAGGAAAATACCCATATAAGCACACGTGTGGAATCCAATTTTCTTAGGATCAATAATAAATTCTGAGCCAATAATTACGCCCATTTTAGTTAAGCGTTGTACGCGCTGATGTATAGCAGCGCCTGATACTTTGCATTCTCGCGCCACTTCAAGGAAAGGAATACGGGCATTTGCCCTGATAAGAGAGATGATTTTCTTATCTAGACTGTCAATTTGTAAGTTCTCTTGCATTTTCTAAATATTATATTTATAATTTGATTTGATATATAATTAAATTTAAATAATTTAAAAGTTAACGTAAATAAATTTCTATAATTAGTAATTTTTTTTGGTTATTTTATTTCATGTTGATATATTTGCAGGACAGAATTATTCATTTTTATGCAATGAAATTGTAAAAATATTATAAATTTTTAGCAGATAATGCAAAATAATAACAAAAAGTTTAATTTTAACATATATTATAAAACAATTGTAAGTATTAACCAAAATAAAAACTAATTACTATGTGTGGAATTTTAGCTGTAATAGGCAAAGCAGATGTTGATGAAGTAAAGCGGCTCTCAAAGCGCATGAGCCACAGAGGTCCCGATGAAAGTGGCATTCACCAAACCACTGACGGGTCCGTTATGTCCCATGAACGGCTTTCAATTATTGATCTTTCTACCGGTCGGCAACCCATTCAGGGCACGGATACTGCCTGGGTTATGCACAACGGAGAAATCTATAATCACATTCGTCTGCGCGAGAATGAACTATCCGATCATTCCTTTAGAACGACATGTGATAGTGAAGTTATTGTGCATCTGTATGAAAAATTTGGTTATGAATTTTGTAACATGCTAGATGGAGTATTTGTATTTGTGTTAATTGACGGTGATAAATTTATGGCTGCAAGAGATCCTATAGGGGTAAAGCCACTGTATTACGGACACGACAAAGCAGGGAGAATGTATATTGCTTCCGAAATGAAATCTTTGGCTGATCAATGCGAAGAATTTAAGGCCTTCCCTCCTGGATATTATTATACACCGGAAACTGGATTTGTGAAATATTATCAGCCGGAATGGCTCGATCACAATTATACCACTGGCCCCGCCGACCTCACTAAATTACGGCAAGGGTTAATGGATGCTACAAAAAAAAGGCTTATGAGTGATGTTCCATTGGGTGTATTGCTCTCCGGGGGCCTCGACTCAAGCCTTATTGCTTCTATTACCAGCCGGTATACGAAGGACAGCGGACAGGAATTGCACTCTTTCTCAGTTGGATTAAATCCTGATGCTCCGGATTTGGTGGCTGCAAGAAAAGTAGCCAAATTCATCGGTACCACGCATCATGAAGTGTTTTTTACCATAGAACAAGGCCTTGCTGAATTGGAAAAGGTTATCTGGCATCTTGAAACCTACGATGTTACCACCATAAGGGCCGCCACACCCATGTATTTTCTTTCAAAGTATATCACGGATATGGGAGTCAAGGTGGTAATGTCCGGCGAAGGAGCCGACGAAATTTTTGGTGGCTACCTTTATTTTCACAATGCACCTTCTGATGAAGAATACCAGAAAGAAGTGATCAGAAGGGTGGGATTACTTTCTACTGCAGACTGTTTACGTGCTGATAAAGCCACCATGGCGCACGGCCTGGAAGCAAGAGTCCCTTTTCTTGACAGAAATTTTCTTGATGTAGTGATGCCCTTTCAACCACAGGACAAACGTCCTGACAGAAACACTGGCAGACCTGAAAAATATATTTTACGAAAAGCATTTGAAGATAAAGACAATCCTTTTCTCCCCGATGAGATTTTATGGCGTCAGAAAGAACAATTTGGCGATGGCGTTGGATATTCCTGGATTGATGGGGTAATTGATTATTGTAAATCAAAAGTAACAGATGAAGCGTTTGCACAAGCTGCTAAGCTTTTTCCTCATAATACACCTGATACGAAGGAAGCATTTTATTTCCGCAGGGCTTTTGAACAGCATTTTCCACAGGAATCTTCGGTGAAATCAGTTTTAAAATGGATACCCAAATGGCAAAAAAATACGGATCCTTCCGGACGTGTAGCCGATGCCCATGTTCAGAAGGTAGAAGACATTCAAAAAAAATAAGGTTAGTTTTCAGAGTATGTACTTCAAAGAAAGAGCCCCGGCAAAACCGGGGCTCTTTTTACTTGCCAGTGCTTTCTTTCAGGTTGCTGGAAAGGTTCAGAATATCTTCGCCAGAAGGATTTTGAAAAATGCGTAAACCAAATTCAGGCACTACCGCAATAATGTGATCAAAGATTGCTGCCTGAATTCCTTCATAAACCGGCCAGGCCTGTTCCTTGCTAAAGATGTAAATTTCAATAGGCAGCCCTTTTTCTGTAGGTTGTAAATGCCTTACTAGAAATGTCATCTCAGTATGGACATAGGGGTGATTTCGCAAATATTCCTCAATATATTTTCTAAAGGTGCCAAGGTTCGTCATACGCCGACCATTCACAAGTATACGGTCATCGATATTGTGTTTGTCATTATACTCTTTTAGTTCTTTTTGCTTCCGATCAATATATGACTCAATATAGCGAATGTTCCTTAATTGATGTGTCATCTCCTTATCCAGAAACCGAACACTTTTCATGTCAATAAAAATTGAACGTTTAATCCGTCTCCCTCCGGATTCTGTCATGCCACGCCAATTGCTAAATGATTCCGAAACAAGCGCATAGGTAGGTATTGTACTGATAGTTTTATCCCAGTTTTGCACTTTTACAGTATTCAGACTAATATCTGTTACTGGCCCGTCTGCATTATGTCCGGGCATGGAAATCCAGTCCCCGATGCGCACCATATCATTGGCAGTAAGCTGCACACCAGCAACCAGTCCTAATATTGAATCTTTGAAAATCAGTAAAAGTACAGCAGCCAGTGCACCTAATCCGGTAAAAAATACCACCGGGCTCTTTCCAAGCAAAATAGAAAGTATCAAAATTACACCCACAAAGTAGATGATGATCTTTGCCACCTGGATGAAGCCTTTAATTGGACGGTCTTTGGATATCTTTAGTGTAAGGTAAATATCGTGCATCCCGTTTAACACAGAGTCAATAAGAAATAAGCCTACGCCTATAACATAAATGTAAACGGCAGCCTGTAAAACAGCTACTAAATCTGTATATTCACTGAGTGCATAGCTGGTGGCAAAGTATATTACAAGAGCAGGGGCAAAATTTGCCAACCTGTTAAATACCTTACGCTTAAAGAGCATATCATCCCAGTTCGTTTTACTCTTTTTTACAACACCGGAGATTAAAGAAATCAATATCCGCTTCGCTATCCAATTAGCAATAACGGCCAGAAGAAGAATAATAACAGCCAGGGTAAACCCATTAAGAAGGGATGCCACATCTGGCGATACGCCCATAGCAATAAAAAAATCGGTGAAAAAAGTAAGAATAGACCGTTCCATCTTTATTTTAAATATAATTATTTCTCATTATTCATAAAGCCCTGCTTATGCAGAACATTTAGCAAATGCTGGCTAAAAAGCACATTATCTGATTTTTTATATCTGTTATCAGTAAATATCTGGGCTAAAGTATCTTTTTTATTTAGTTCTAACAATTCTTTGGTTTGCGGAAGATTTTCCTTCTGTTGATAAAGCTTATCTATGTCTTCAGCACTATAGGCCTTGTAAGTTTCATAATGCACCACTGCATCCAGTGGCAACCGATCGTTTAATTCAGAGAGTTCTTCAGGGTATCCCATGACAACGGTGGTTACCGGAACCACTCCAACAGGAAGGTGCAAAATATCAATAATTTTCTCTGCCATATAAGTGGTGGTTCCCAGATAGCATATACCCAAACCATTTGACTCAGCTGATACACATACATTTTGTGCCACCAGCAAGGCATCAACTGCAGCTGTTACAAAGGATAAGAAATTATCATAGCCGGGTTCAGCATTTCGCTGATGGCACCATAGATTAAACCGATTAAAATCAGCACAGAAAGTAATTACCACTGGTGCTTCTTTTACCATGTTTTGTTTAAAATGTGCTTCCCATAGTCTTGCTTTTATCTCAGCATCACTGGTCACAACCATGCTGTATACCTGCATATTACCGGTGGTTGATGCACGGGTACCCGCCTCCAGAATATGGCTTAGCAATGGTTCTTCTATTGGTTTTGCAAGATATTTACGTATCGATCGGTGTTGGAACAGGGTTTTATCCATAGGTACTTGTGGTATTTCTGGTTAAAGGCACAAAGGTAACATAATCAGATTTTTAAAAAAGATACAGGCAATATATATATTCAGGACAAATTTGTGCTTCCACGGCTAAAATGCAATTGTTTTGCAGAAAGTGTATTAAAGTTTCTGTCAAAATTGTTAATATTGCCCGAAATATATTTTAAAACATAATACTTGGAGCATGCTTAAAAAAACATTGCTGGCTTTTGTTGGTGCCGTCATTATACATTCCACTTCCCCCATGGCAGCGCAAGATCAAATCCGTAAACACGATGTTTTAAAAGGAAAAGAGAGTATTTCTTTGGAAGTGGACTTTGAAATCTTTAACAGATCAAAGAAAATTAAAGACGCCAGTGTCCAGGCATTGGTTGATGGTGGAAAGGCTCCCTATACTTATAAATGGTCTAACCGAAATACGCCCCTTACTTCTTCGGTAACAAAAGGTTTAACAGAAGGTAAAGAATATAGCGTTCTTATTACCGATCAGGCTGGTAATCAAATTACAAGAACTTTTAAAGTCGAAGCCAAAAGCCTTGATGAAAGAATTAATGCCACTTTTGTTCCCCTGGTTGGTTTTATGGAAAAGGTATTAATGGCTGATGTTTTTGCTATACTAAACCTATATGATCCTGTCATCACAAATGATCAGGGTGAAATTCTTTATTATCCTAATGGGGATGCCCGGCAAATGACAATTCCCTTTGTTGTGGTGTGGCTCATTTTAGGAGCTGCATTCTTCACACTCCGGATGAAGTTTATCAATATTAGGGGCTTTAAACACGCCATCAACCTGGTTCGTGGTGTTTTTGACAATCCAAATGACGATGGAGAAGTGTCGCACTTCCAGGCACTGGCCACAGCTTTAAGTGCTACAGTGGGTTTAGGAAACATAGCCGGTGTTGCGATTGCTATTTCCATAGGGGGCCCGGGAGCCACCTTCTGGATGATAATTGCCGGTTTACTGGGAATGAGTTCTAAATTTGTGGAATGTACTTTGGGTGTTAAATACCGTGAAATAGATGAAAACGGCCAGGTTTCAGGTGGCCCCATGTACTATCTGAGCCGTGGGTTAAAAAAGAGAAATCTTGGCGGACTGGGTAAGGTGCTGGCAGCCATTTTTGCCGTTCTGGTAATAGGTGGTGCGCTGGGGGGTGGCAATATGTTCCAGGCAAATCAGGCTTTTTCTCAATTTTCCTCACTGGTACCAGGGGTGCAACCTTACGGTGCATATTTTGGAATTATTCTCGCCATCCTTGTTGGCGTAGTGATTATTGGCGGTATAAAATCCATTGCGAAGGTGACAGAAAAAATAGTTCCTTTTATGGCACTACTTTATTTCCTTACAGCACTTATCATTATACTTATTAATATAAATCATACTGCCAATGCATTCTCGCTCATAATTAAGGGTGCATTTATGGCCGAAGCAATAAAGGGCGGGATCGTAGGAGTACTCGTGGTGGGCTTTCAACGTGCTGCTTTTTCTAATGAAGCAGGTGTGGGTTCTGCTTCAATAGCCCATTCGGCAGCAAAAACAAAAGAACCTGTAAGCGAAGGTATCGTAGCACTTCTTGAGCCATTTATTGATACTGTGGTGATTTGTACCATGACGGCCCTGGTAATTATATTTACAGATTATCACGAAACCCAGGAACACCTTGAAGGTGTTGAACTCACCTCCCAGGCTTTTGGGAGCATTATTTCATGGTTTCCCTATTTATTAGTAGTAGCCATTTTCCTTTTTGCCTTCTCCACCATGATATCCTGGTCTTATTATGGTCTTAAAGGCTTTACCTATCTTTTTGGGGGATGGGTGAAAAATAAAAAAATGCTGGCCAATACTTTTTATATAATTTTTCTTATCTTTATTGTGATAGGTAGTTCATCGAGCCTGGGAGCAGTGGTGGACTTTTCTGATATGATGATACTCAGTATGGCGTTCCCAAATATTCTCGGGCTTATTATTATGTCTGGCGAAGTAAGACGCGATTTAAAGATCTACTTCTCTAAGGTAAAGCAAGGAGTTATTCAGCGTTATAAATAATCCTTAAACTCCTTTTATTGCCTTTCGCGCCTTGTCGGAATGATGTATTTTGGTTTAACCTTAACAAAAACCCGAATGCAAAAAAGAGTATGGCCGAAAATAACTGAGTTTTTATCCCTTTCAAACAGTGAAACAAAGGGAGCATTTATATTGCTCTTTATCATTGTTGTTATCATTGTATTTAACCTTACCCTACCTTTATGGATTAAAAAAAGTAATCCTTCCCTTAATAAAGAATTGAAAGAAGATATTATCGCCTTTAATCAGTTTCTGGAGGCATCCAATGGCAAAAAAGACATTGCAGAGGAGAAGAAGGAGGTAAATAAATTCCATAGCCTTTCTCCTTTTAATCCTAATACTGTTTCGGAAGTTGAATTACTTGAAATGGGATTCCCGGCCCGGGTGGCCCGTACATTAATAAACTACCGCAACGCTGGTGGGAAATTTTCAACAAAAAATGATTTACTAAAGGTATATGGCATAGAAAAAGATGAGGTGGATTTGCTTTATGATTATATTGTTTTGCCGGAAAATATATCTAAGTCAACTATTTATAAAAATAATGAAACTCCAATAGAAATAAAAGAGGATAAATTATCTGCAGAACCTAAACTAAGCATAGAAATTAATTCAGCCACAGCGGAAGAGTTACAGAAATTATCCGGAATTGGACCCTCTTATTCAAAAAGAATTGTCAAATTCAGAGACTTACTCGGGGGCTTTTATTCAACTAATCAGTTATATGATGTTTATAATTTACCCGAAGAAACTGTAAGCAGCATTAATGAATTTTTAGTAATTGACACTTCACTGATAGAAAAAATAAAGCTGAAAAATCCCGGTGGAAAAGAGAATTTGTATCATCCATATCTTACTGAAAAACAGCAGAATGATCTGTATTTATATTTACAAACCATGAAAAGAATAAACCATGCAGATGAATTATTAAAAAATAATATTCTGGATAAGCAAACCCTGCATAAAATCTCCCCATATTTAGATATTAAATGATGAAAATTAAATATATTCATTAACCTGAATTTTTTCTTTTTTTAATAACAAACGCAACTAAATCAGATACAGATTGTTAAAAGGAAAAGAATAAAGATTTTTTTTTATGTTAAAATTTTGAAAATCATCAGAGATATTTCTAACTTTGCGCCTCACAAAATTTATAATAAATAAACATTATGATTGTTATACCTATAAAAGAAGGTGAAAATATTGAACGTGCCTTAAAAAAATTCAAACGCAAGTTTGAAAAAACGGGCGTTATCAAAGAATTACGAAATCGTCAGGCCTACAATAAGCCATCTGTTCACCGAAGAAAAGAAAAACTAAAAGCAATTTACGTGCAGCAATTGCAGCAGGAAGAAGAATAGCCTGCAGCTTCTTTCATTTTTGACTTTTCCAGGAGGAGTATATTTTTATTAACGATGTAAATCAGTAATTCTATGATGTTAATTGATCTTTTTTTGGATCATTTAAAACATGAGCGAAACTATTCCGCGCATACCATCATAGCATATTCCAATGATTTGTGTCAATTCTATGAGTTTTTAACCCACAATGCTCCCGAAGGTATTCCTCTTGATGAGGTGAGCCATAAACAGGTAAGGGCATGGCTGGTTCACCTAATCGAGAATGACATTTCGGCCAGGAGCATAAACCGTAAAGTCACCACGCTCAAATCATTTTATAAGTTTCTCCGGCAGGAGAACAAGATAGATAACAACCCATTGCAAAAAGTTGATTCGCTCAGGCATGCCAGTCAATTACCTGCTTTTATTGAAGAAAAGCTGTTGGTGCAGCTGCTTAATACTTGGGAAAGTGGAAATGATTATGTTTCATTACGAAACAAACTTATTCTGGAAACTTTATATTGCACAGGAATTAGGGTAAGTGAATTGGTTGGGTTAAAACCTGCTGATTTGCAATCAGACCCACCATCCATAAAAGTTACCGGCAAAAGAAATAAACAACGAATTATCCCTATAACAAATTCCCTGTATAAATCCCTGCTTGCACACAACCATATCTCTTCAGCATTGTTTAAGCAAAATCCGGCATATGTTTTTCTTACTGAAAAAGGAAACAAAACCTATCCGGCACTTATTTATAAGGTTGTAAAAAAATACCTTTCTATGATCACCACCAGTGAAAAACGGAGCCCGCATGTGCTCAGACATACGTTTGCCACACATTTACTCAATCATGGTGCTGACCTGAATGCGATTAAAGAATTACTGGGCCACGCAAATCTTTCTGCCACCCAGGTCTATACCCACAACACGTTTGAAAAGCTAAAATCTACATATAAACAAGCCCATCCAAGGGCATAAAAAGAAGGAGGACGATTTATGAATATTAAAATTAATTCCGTTCATTTTGATGCAGATAAAAAATTAACAGATTTTATTGAAAACAAAGTTAACAAGCTCATCCAGTATTACGATGGCATCATCAGCTCTGAAGTTTTTCTTAAAGTTGAAAACACCCAAGACCTTGACAATAAAGTTGCTGAAATCCGTTTATACATTCCTGGAAATGATCTTTTTGCCAAAAAGCAAAGCAAATCTTTTGAAGAAGCAACAGACAATGCTGCAGAAGCATTACGCCGACAATTGATGAAGCACAAAGAGAAAATAAGAAAGGTTTAAGAATTTTAAATAAAATTCAGAAATATGTTTGTGTTATAAATAAAAGTTTTATACATTTGCGAACCAATTTTGAGGGGTATACCTCAATACGTTCTTTTACATCGCCGATGTAGCTCAGTTGGCCAGAGCAGCTGATTTGTAATCAGCTGGTCGGGGGTTCGAATCCCTCCATCGGCTCTAATAATTATTGGCAATGAAAAGGCCCGGGGGGATACCAAAGTGGCCAACTGGGGCAGACTGTAAATCTGCTGGCGTACGCCTTCGTAGGTTCGAATCCTGCTCCCCCCACCACCTTTGGTAAAAAACAAACTGCTTTTGTATAGGATACATATGCAAGGGCAGTTTTGATTTGTTAAAATCAGGTTTTTTACGTACCATCGGCCTAAGCGGGAGTAGCTCAGTTGGTAGAGCATAACCCTTCCAAGGTTAGGGTCGCGAGTTCGAGCCTCGTCTCCCGCTCTTTTTTTGCCGATGTAGCTCAGGGGTAGAGCGCTTCCTTGGTAAGGAAGAGGTCATGGGTTCAATTCCCATCATTGGCTCTGATGATTATTCAAAAACAGAAATTGAAAATTAAATAAATTATCTAATTATCTTTAATATTTGAGTTATGGCTAAAGAAAAATTTGAAAGGACGAAACCGCACGTGAATATCGGTACCATTGGTCACGTTGACCATGGGAAAACAACCCTTACTGCTGCTATTACAATGGTACTTTCCAAAAAAGGATTTGCTACTATCAAAGACTTCGATTCAATTGATAACGCACCTGAAGAAAAAGAAAGAGGTATTACCATTAACACAGCGCACGTAGAGTATGAAACCGAAAAAAGACACTATGCCCATGTTGACTGTCCAGGCCATGCTGACTATGTGAAAAACATGGTAACTGGTGCTGCTCAGATGGATGGCGCTATCATTGTTGTGGCTGCTACTGACGGCCCCATGCCCCAAACACGTGAACATATCCTTCTTGCCCGCCAGGTAAATGTTCCTAAAATTGTTGTATTCATGAACAAGGTAGACATGGTTGACGATGAAGAAATGCTTGACCTTGTTGAAATGGAAGTTCGTGAATTGTTAAGCTTCTATGAATTCGACGGCGACAACGCTCCTGTTATTCGTGGTTCTGCACTTGGTGGTATGAACGGTGATGCCAAATGGGAAGAGAAAGTTATGGAACTTATGGATGCTGTTGATGAATACATCCCTGTTCCTCCTAGAGATGTAGAGAAAAATTTCCTTATGCCTGTTGAAGATGTATTCTCTATCACAGGTCGTGGTACAGTTGCTACCGGTAGAATTGAAACTGGCGTAGTTAACTCCGGTGACGAAATGAGCATTGTTGGTCTTGGTGCTGAAGGTAAAAAAACAGTTGTTACTGGTGTTGAAATGTTCCGTAAAATCCTTGATAGAGGTGAAGCTGGTGACAATGTTGGTCTTCTTTTAAGAGGAGTTGACAAAAAAGAAATTAAAAGAGGTCAGGTAATTGCAAAAACCGGCAGCATTACCCCGCATACAAGATTCAAAGCAGAGGTTTATGTACTGAAAAAAGAAGAAGGTGGTCGTCATACTCCCTTCCATAACAAATATCGTCCACAATTCTATTTAAGAACACTTGACGTAACCGGAGAAATTTCTCTTCCTGAAGGAACAGAAATGGTAATGCCCGGTGATAACGTAACCATAACAGTTGATCTTATATATCCTGTGGCAATCAACCAGGGTCTGCGCTTCGCCATCCGTGAAGGAGGCCGTACAGTTGGCGCCGGTCAGGTAATTGAAATTGTTGAATAACAACATTGGTACTGACAAAAAACAGGACCCGGAAATCCCAGGTCCTGTTTTTGAGTAAATAAGGTTTACGGGTGTAGCTCAGTTGGTAGAGCACTGGTCTCCAAAACCAGGTGTCGGGCGTTCGAGTCGCTCCTCCCGTGCAAGGCAGAAGATCCGGGTGTGAAAGCATGCCGGAAATATCGTTTTTTTAAGAGACGATTTTATTTTCAAAGAAACATCCATTCAAAACGAATGATCGAAATTTTAATAATAGTAGAAATTCCTGATACGATAGAGTAAAAAAACTTAAACATATTTTTCACGTGAAAATAAAAACTTACTTAGAGGATACCTATACTGAACTTGTACATAAAGTTACATGGCCCTCATGGAAAGAGCTTCAAAGTAGTGCCCTGGTAGTTATGGTCGCATCACTAATTATTGCTATGATCATTTTTGTCATGGATATATCTTTTGAAAATCTTATGACATTTATTTATAACATGTTCTATTGAAAAGTTTAGGAGGTCTGGTTTAAATGAGTGATTTTGAAAAAAAATGGTATGTGCTTAGAGCCATCGGTGGCAAAGAGAAAAAGGTAAAGGAATATATTGAAAGTGAAATAGCCAGCCTGAACCTTGAAGACTACGTTACCCAGGTTTTAATCCCAACCGAAAAGGTATACCAGATTCGAAACGGAAAGAAAATTAGCAAAGAGCGAAACTTCTTTCCCGGATATATTATGATAGAAGCGGCCCTGGTTGGCGAAATTCCACACATTCTGAAAAACATTCCGAATGTTATCGGGTTTTTGGGCGAAAAAGGAGATAACCCTATCCCGCTCAGAATGTCTGAAGTAAACAGAATACTGGGTAAAGTTGATGAGCTTGCTGCAAGCGATGAAGAAATAAACATTCCTTTCTTCGTGGGCGAAACAGTGAAAGTAATTGATGGCCCATTTAACAGCTTCTCCGGTATTATTGAAGAAGTAAATGAAGAAAAAAAGAAACTGAAAGTAATGGTTAAGATTTTCGGGAGAAAAACACCTCTGGAACTCAGTTTTATGCAAGTAGAAAAAGAATAATGATAATTACCGTTGATTGTAAAACCCTGAATGCTTCCTTTACGATCAGCAACAATTATATATAACCAAATTTTATTTTATTGAAATTGTAAAACTATGGCAAAAGAAGTTGCTGGATTAATCAAATTACAGATTAAAGGTGGGGCAGCTAACCCGTCACCTCCGGTTGGACCTGCATTAGGTGCAAAAGGAGTGAACATTATGGAGTTTTGCAAACAGTTTAACTCACGTACACAAGAACAAGCCGGAAAAGTAATACCGGTAATTATCACTGTGTACGCTGATAAATCGTTTGACTTTATTGTTAAAACTCCTCCTGTGGCGGTTCAGTTACTGGAAATGGCCAAGTTAAAATCAGGATCAGCAGAATCAAACCGTAAAAAAGTTGCTGCACTAAACTGGGATCAGGTGAAAACCATTGCCCAGGATAAAATGACTGATTTAAACTGTTTTACTGTTGGCTCAGCTATGAAAATGGTAGCAGGAACAGCCAGGAGTATGGGCATTACAGTAAAGGGAAGCTTCCCTGCTGACGTTTAAAACTAATAGTAATTATAGAAATGGCAAAACTTACAAAAAACAGGAAAGCCGCACTCGAGAAAGTCGAGCGCGAAAAGTTATACAAACTGCGTGAAGCTGCTGTTTTGCTTAAGGAAGTATCCAACACAAAATTCGATGCATCAGTAGATATAGATGTGCGTCTGGGTGTTGATCCCCGTAAAGCAAACCAGATGGTAAGAGGGGTTGTAACACTACCCAACGGCACTGGAAAAGAAATTCGCGTTTTGGTACTTTGCACTCCTGATAAAGAAGAAGAAGCCAAAGCAGCAGGCGCTGATTACGTAGGCCTTGATGATTATGTAGAAAAAATCAAAGGTGGCTGGACAGATGTTGACGTAATTATCACCATGCCTCCTGTTATGGCAAAAGTCGGACAGCTTGGTAGAATTCTTGGTCCTCGCGGTTTGATGCCTAATCCTAAGAGTGGAACTGTAACCATGGATATTGGTGATGCAGTGAAGCAGGTAAAACAAGGTAAGATCGACTTTAAAGTGGATAAGTTTGGAATCATCCATACTTCCATTGGTAAAGTCTCTTTTGAACCACAACAAATCGTGGAAAATGCAAAAGAATTCTTAAACACCATTATGAAGTTGAAACCTACCGCTGCAAAAGGTACTTATGTTAAAAGTATCTACCTATCATCCACAATGAGTCCTGGAATAAAAATTGACAGTAAGATTCTTGACGATTAATTCCGGTCTTATTTTAACCCAACTCAATTGATAATCAGTTAATCTTAGAATTTAGTCTGATGACACGCGAAGAAAAAAAAGAAATAATACAAAACCTCACCAACAAGATTAATGAGACAAGTCACTTTTACCTTACTGATATCTCAGCATTAAATGCTGCTGATACCAGTGATTTAAGGAGAAAGTGCTTTGAAAAAGACATTAATCTGATGGTAGTGAAGAATACCTTGCTTAAAAAGGCTCTTGAGAACTCCGAAGGAAACTTCGACGAACTTTATGAGCTCCTTAAAGATTCTACCTCAATCATGTTTTGCGATACAGGAAATGTTCCTGCAAAATTGATTAAGGATTTTCGTAAAAAACACGAAAAGCCAATTATTAAAGGAGCTTATGTAGAACAATCAGTATACATTGGTGATAACCAGCTCGATACACTCGCAAGCCTCAAATCAAAAGAAGAGCTTATCGGTGATGTTATCCTCATGCTTCAGTCTCCTGCCCAAAAAGTTATTTCCGGACTTCAATCCGGTGGCGGCAAACTGGCTGGCATACTGAAAACTTTATCAGAAAAAGAATAATTAAAATAGTAATCACAACCAATTTTTAAAATCATACAAAAATGGCAGATTTAAAAGCGTTTGCAGATCAGTTGGTAAACCTGACAGTTAAAGAAGTAAATGAATTAGCAGAAATTCTGAAAGACGAATACGGAATTGAACCTGCTGCAGCTCCTGTTGCAGTTGCTGGCCCAGCTGGCGGCGGCGAAGGAGGCGGCGAAGCAGAAAAAACATCTTTTGATGTTATATTAACTGCTCCCGGTGGAGCCAAACTTCAGATCGTGAAATTAGTAAAAGAACTTACCGGCCTTGGGCTTAAAGAAGCAAAAGCTGTTGTTGATGCAGCTCCTGCTCCTGTAAAAGAAGGCGTTTCTAAAGATGAAGCAGAATCTCTGAAAGCTCAATTAGAAGAAGCTGGAGCAGAAGTTGAACTTAAATAGAATAAGCCTGTTATATACATGGTAGTAGGTTTAGGGACCCGGATTACCGGGTCCCTAAACCCTTTTGTTGTTATTTCTCATTCAAGGTTCAATTAATTACTCTATACTAAATGGCTTCAATACAATCTAATCAACGCGTAAGCTTTTCATCTACAAAAAATCAACTTGATTACCCTGACTTTCTTGAGATCCAATTAAAATCATTTAAAGATTTTTTTCAACTGGAAACTACTCCCGAGAACAGGGAAAATGAAGGGCTTTACAAAGTTTTTGCCGAAAATTTTCCTATTTCAGACACACGAAATAATTTTGTGCTTGAGTTCATCGACTATTTCATCGACCCTCCGCGCTATTCCATAGATGAATGCCTGGATCGCGGTCTTACCTATTCCGTGCCACTCAAAGCCAAACTAAAACTTTATTGTACAGATCCTGAACACGAAGATTTTGATACTGTCATACAGGATGTGTACCTGGGTACAGTACCCTATATGACAGAAAGGGGTACGTTTGTTGTAAATGGTGCTGAACGTGTCGTTGTTTCACAGTTACACCGTTCCCCCGGGGTATTCTTCGGACAAAGTCTTCATGCCAATGGTACAAAATTATATTCTGCCAGAATTATTCCTTTTAAAGGTTCCTGGATAGAATTTGCCACGGATATCAATAATGTAATGTATGCATATATTGACCGTAAGAAAAAATTACCCGTAACCACACTCCTGCGTGCCATCGGGTATGAAAATGATAAAAACATCCTTGAGATTTTTGATCTTGCTGATGAACTTAAAGTTTCTAAAACTGCAGTCAAAAAAGTAGTTGGCCGCAAGCTGGCTGCAAGGGTATTAAAAACATGGGTGGAAGATTTCGTTGATGAAGATACCGGTGAGGTTGTTTCCATTGAACGAAATGAAGTTATAATTGATCGTGAAACGGTTATTGAACCCGAGCACATCGATCAAATTGTAGATTCCGGCGCCCAAACAATCTTGTTACATAAAGAAAATCAGAACCTTGCTGATTTTGCTATCATATACAATACCCTCCAAAAAGATCCTTGTAACTCTGAAAAAGAAGCTGTGCTTCATATTTACCGGCAATTACGTAATTCTGAACCGCCAGATGAAGCTACCGCACGCGATGTTATCGACAAGCTCTTCTTCTCTGATAAAAGATACGATCTTGGAGAGGTAGGCCGCTACAGAATTAATCGTAAATTAGGCCTTACTACCGATATTGACACCAAAGTACTTACAAAGGAAGATATCATCGAAATCATAAAGTATCTGATTGAATTAATCAATTCAAAGACAGACGTGGATGATATTGACCACCTGAGTAACCGAAGGGTACGTACCGTTGGTGAGCAGCTGTATAATCAGTTTGGCGTAGGACTTGCCCGGATGGCCCGTACCATCAGGGAGAGAATGAATGTTAGGGACAATGAGGTATTTACGCCCATTGACCTGATCAATTCAAAAACATTATCTTCTGTAATTAACTCATTCTTTGGTACAAACCAGCTATCCCAGTTTATGGATCAAACCAATCCACTGGCAGAAATGACCCACAAAAGAAGAATGTCTGCCTTAGGGCCAGGTGGTCTTTCCAGGGAAAGAGCCGGATTTGAGGTAAGGGATGTGCATTATACCCATTATGGCAGACTTTGCCCCATTGAGACTCCTGAAGGCCCCAATATTGGGCTTATCTCTTCCCTTTGTGTGTATGCAAAAATTAACGATCTTGGTTTTATTGAAACCCCATACCGTAAAGTTGCGGCAGGTAAAGTTAATCTTTCTACCGAAGGTATTGTGTTCATGAGCGCAGAAGAGGAAGAGGCAAAAGTAATTGCCCAGGCAAATGCAAAAATTGCCGACGATGGTAGATTCGTAAATCAAAGAGTAAAAGCCAGGTTTAATGGTGACTTTCCTTTAGCTGAAGGAGAAAATGTTGACCTTATGGATGTGGCCCCAAACCAGATAGCCTCCATTGCCGCTTCGCTTATTCCTTTCCTGGAGCACGATGATGCAAACCGTGCCCTTATGGGATCAAACATGATGCGTCAGGCCGTACCTTTAATTAATCCTGAATCCCCAGTTGTAGGAACTGGTATTGAGAAAATTGTGGCCAAGGATTCACGCTTGCAAATAATTGCAGAGGGTGACGGTGTCGTGGATTATGTTGATGCCAACGAAATTATAATTCGTTACTCCCGAAGTGAAGAGGAACGTTTTGTATCTTTTGATGATGATACAAAACGATACCGTATACCAAAATTCCGTAAAACAAACCAGAATACAAGTGTAAACCTCAGACCTATAGTAGCTAAAGGGCAAAAAGTAACTGAAGGTGAAATTTTAACTGAAGGCTATGGTACTGAAAAAGGAGAACTGGCACTTGGAAGAAACCTTAAAGTGGCATTCATGCCATGGAAGGGCTATAATTTTGAAGATGCAATTGTAATCTCTGAAAGAGTAGTTCGTGAAGATGTATTTACTTCAGTACATATTGATGAGTATGTGTTAGAAGTGCGTGACACCAAGCGCGGACTGGAAGAATTGACCGCTGATATTCCCAACGTAAGTGAAGAAGCTACAAAGGATCTTGATGAAAACGGCCTTATTCGAATTGGAGCACATATACAGCCCGGCGATATTTTAATAGGCAAGATCACCCCAAAGGGAGAATCAGACCCTTCTCCGGAAGAAAAACTGCTTCGTGCAATATTTGGAGACAAAGCCGGTGATGTAAAAGATGCTTCTCTAAAGGCACCTCCGTCACTCTTTGGCGTGGTTGTTGATAAAAAACTTTTCTCACGTTCAATTAAAGATAAAAAAGGTAAAACTTCTGAAAAAGCGCTGATAGCAAAAATAGACGAGGAATTCAGCAGAGGCGTAGAAGAACTTACAAACAAGCTGACAGATAAACTGTTTATTCTTGTAAACGGTAAAACATCGCAGGGTGTTAAAGATTATCTGAATGTAGATATAGTGGCTAAAGGAAGTAAATTTACCCAGAAAAATTTACAGGAAATAGATTATCTAAACGTAAATCCGAGTAAATGGACGACGGATAAAGCGAAGAATGAAACCATTAAGCAATTGTTGCACAATTATATTATTAAATACAAGGAGCTTGATGGTATTAGCAAACGTAAGAAATACAATGTTACCATTGGCGATGAACTGCCAGCAGGTATTGTAAGACTCGCCAAGGTTTATATTGCCAAGAAAAGAAAAGTAAAAGTTGGAGATAAAATGGCAGGAAGGCACGGAAATAAAGGTATTGTTTCCAAAATAGTTCGTGCAGAAGATATGCCATTCCTGGAAGACGGAACACCCGTAGACATTGTACTGAACCCCCTGGGCGTGCCTTCAAGGATGAACCTGGGTCAGATATATGAAACCGTGTTGGGTTGGGCCGGAATAGAACTGGGAATAAAATTTGCTACTCCGATTTTTGATGGTGCAAAACTTGACGATATAAATGAGTATACTGATAAAGCAGGTGTTCCCCGTTATGGTAAAACTTACCTGTACGATGGTGGTACCGGGGAAAGATTTGACCAACCGGCAACGGTAGGTGTAATCTATATGCTTAAACTCGGACACATGGTTGATGATAAAATGCACGCCAGATCTATTGGACCTTATTCACTTATTACGCAGCAACCCCTGGGTGGAAAAGCTCAGTTTGGTGGCCAACGTTTTGGTGAGATGGAGGTTTGGGCACTTGAGGCATTTGGAGCATCCAATATTTTGCAGGAAATACTTACTGTAAAATCCGATGATGTTATTGGCCGCGCCCGTGCTTATGAAAGCATTGTAAAAGGAGAACCCATGCCTTCTGCTGGTATTCCGGAATCGCTCAATGTATTGTTGCACGAGCTAAGGGGTCTTGGTTTAAGCCTTAAGCTTGACTAGGCCCAAAGCCTTGTTTTTTGCATGTTTAATGCAAGTGATTTTAAAAATTGATTTTTAACTTAACCAGAAGCCACCTATGTCATTTAAAAAAGATAACAAGGTAAAAAGTAACTTTACAAAAATATCCATCGGTTTAGCATCTCCCGAAGAGATTCTTGAAAATTCCAGCGGCGAAGTGCTGAAGCCTGAAACCATAAACTACCGAACCTACAAACCCGAACGCGACGGATTATTTTGCGAAAGGATTTTCGGGCCGGTAAAAGACTACGAATGTCATTGTGGAAAATACAAACGTATCCGGTATAAAGGAATTGTTTGTGACCGCTGTGGTGTTGAAGTAACCGAAAAAAAGGTGCGTCGAGAACGCATGGGACATATTTCCCTGGTAGTTCCTGTGGCGCATATTTGGTACTTTAAATCATTGCCTAATAAAATTGGTTACCTTCTCGGACTTCCCACTAAAAAGCTCGACAGTATTATCTACTACGAGCGCTATGTGGTGATAAACCCAGGAGTAAAAGCTCAGGATGGCATTAAATATCTTGATTTTCTTACAGAGGAGGAATATCTCGATATTATGGAAACCCTTCCTAAAGAAAACCAGATGCTGGAAGATGATGATCCAAATAAATTTATCGCCGGAATGGGTGCTCAGGCGCTTTACTCCCTTCTTCAGCGGATAGAACTTGACGACCTTTCATTTTCTCTACGCCACAAAGCCAATACTGAAACTTCACAGCAACGTAAGAATGAAGCATTAAAACGGCTCCAGGTAGTAGAAGCATTAAGGGCGTCTAAAAACATTAATAATCCTGAGTGGATGATTGTTAAAGTGGTGCCGGTAATTCCACCGGAACTCCGCCCGCTTGTTCCTCTTGATGGTGGCAGATTTGCTACCTCTGACCTGAACGACCTTTACCGCAGGGTAATCATCCGTAACAACAGATTAAAAAGGCTGATTGAGATTAAAGCTCCCGAAGTTATTCTGCGTAACGAAAAGAGAATGCTTCAGGAAGCCGTTGATTCGTTGTTTGATAACTCCAGAAAATCCAATGCTGTTAAAACTGATGCAAACCGTCCGCTGAAATCATTAAGCGACAGTCTTAAAGGTAAGCAAGGTCGTTTCCGCCAAAATTTATTGGGTAAACGTGTGGATTATAGTGCACGTTCCGTAATTGTGGTAGGACCTGAGCTACGTTTGCACGAATGTGGCCTCCCTAAAGATATGGCTGCAGAGCTTTACAAACCTTTTGTAATTCGTAAGCTCATTGAAAGAGGCATTGTAAAAACTGTGAAATCAGCCAAAAAAATTGTGGATCGAAAAGATCCGGTAGTTTGGGATATCCTGGAAAATGTACTAAAAGGCCATCCGGTATTATTGAACCGTGCTCCTACCCTTCACCGTTTGGGTATTCAGTCGTTTCAGCCAAAGCTGATAGAAGGTAAGGCCATTCAGCTGCACCCACTTGTATGTACGGCTTTTAATGCCGACTTTGACGGCGACCAGATGGCTGTGCATTTGCCCCTGGGTAATGCAGCTATTCTTGAAGCACAAATTCTGATGCTGGCTTCTCACAATATTTTAAATCCGGCCAACGGTGCTCCTGTAGCAGTTCCTTCCCAGGACATGGTGCTTGGATTATATTATATTACCAAAGAACGTAAAAGTACAGAGGAACATCCTGTTAAAGGAGAGGGACTTACGTTCTATTCACCCGAAGAAGTTAATATTGCATACAATGAAAAGAAAGTTGACCTGCATGCAGTAATTAAGGTGAAAGTAGAGACCGAGATTGAAGGTAACATTGAGAAAAATGTTATTGAAACCACCGTAGGTCGGGTACTCTTTAATGAAGTGGTTCCAAAAGAAGTTGGCTACATAAATAAGATTCTTACCAAAAAATCATTACGTGAAATTATTGGTACTGTGCTTAAGAAAACCGGTACTGCAGCCACATCAAAATTCCTTGATGATATCAAACATCTTGGTTTCCAGATGGCATTCAGAGGAGGCCTTTCATTTAACCTGGACGATGTAATTATTCCTGAACAAAAAGTAGCGCTTGTAGATGAAGGATATAACCAGGTTGAAGAGGTTCTCAACAACTATAACATGGGGTTCATTACCAATAATGAACGTTACAACCAGATTATTGACATTTGGACGCATACAAATGCCAAGCTTACCCAAACACTGATGAATCAGATTACCAGTGATAACCAGGGTTTCAATCCGGTATATATGATGCTTGACTCTGGTGCGCGTGGTTCTAAAGAACAGATCCGCCAGCTTTCTGGGATGAGGGGATTGATGGCCAAACCGCAAAAATCAGGTGCTACTGGTAATGAAATTATTGAAAACCCCATTCTTTCAAATTTTAAAGAAGGATTGTCCGTACTCGAGTACTTTATCTCTACCCACGGTGCCCGTAAAGGTTTGGCAGATACAGCCCTTAAAACTGCTGATGCCGGATACCTTACCCGTAGGCTTGTGGATGTATCGCAGGATGTGATCATAACTGAAAGCGACTGTGGCACACTTCGCGGACTTGTAGCTACTGCGATCAAGAAAAACGAAGAAGTAGTAGAAACCCTTTATGAAAGGGTTCTCGGACGTACAACTGTGCATGATGTATACCATCCTTTAACCGGAAAATTATTGATTGGTTCTGGAGAGGAGTTAACAGAAGAAATTTCTGAGGTTATTGAAGAATCACCTATTGAACAGGTTGAAATACGTTCAGTACTTACGTGTGAATCGAAAAAAGGAGTTTGTGCAAAATGTTACGGACGTAACCTTGCTTCCGGCAGGATGGTTCAAAGAGGTGAGGCAGCAGGTGTAATTGCTGCACAGTCAATTGGAGAACCCGGAACACAGCTTACACTCCGGACATTCCACGTGGGAGGTACAGCCTCAAACATCACTGCTGAATCAAGTGTAATTTCCAAGTACGATGGTATTCTTGAAATGGAAGAATTACGCACAGTGTCTACTGTGGATAAAAACGGTACCAAAATGGAAATGGTTATCGGTCGGCTGGCTGAGTGTAAAATCATTGACAAGAATACAAATATAACCCTTACCACACATACAATTCCTTATGGATCACGCCTATACGTAAATGACGGAGAGGAAATTGCCAAAGGAACCCTCATATGTGAATGGGATCCGTATAACGCGGTAATCGTTTCTGAAACTGCGGGTAAAATTGCCTTCGAAAATGTAATTGAAGGTATTACTTTCCGTGAAGAAGCTGATGAGCAAACAGGTTTCCGCGAAAAAGTAATTACAGAAACAAGGGACAAAACAAAGAACCCCATCATCAAAATTATGGGCGGTGGCAAGGAAGTGTTGAAATCTTACAACCTGCCTGTTGGAGCTCATATTGTTATTGATGAAGGAAACGAAGTAAAATCCGGTGAAATACTTGTGAAAATCCCTCGTGCTGTTGGTAAATCTGGTGATATCACGGGTGGTTTGCCACGTGTTACTGAACTTTTCGAAGCGCGTAACCCATCAAATCCGGCAGTGGTTTCCGAAATTGATGGTGAAGTTAGCTTTGGAAAAATTAAACGTGGTAACCGCGAAATCATTATACAATCAAAAACAGGTGAGGTTAAAAAATATCTCGTACCCCTTTCAAAACAATTTCTTGTACAGGAAAATGATTATGTACGTGCTGGTACATCACTTTCAGATGGTGCCATTACCCCATCTGACATTCTTTCCATCAAAGGACCCACAAAAGTTCAGGAATATATTGTAAACGAGGTACAGGAGGTTTACCGCCTGCAGGGTGTGAAAATTAATGACAAACACTTTGAGGTAATTGTGCGTCAGATGATGAGAAAAGTAGAGATTGTGGACCCGGGTGATACAAAATTCCTTGAAAAACAAATTGTTGATAAATGGGAATTCATGGATGAAAACGACTGGATATATGGAAAGAAAGTAATCTTCGATTCTGGTGATTCACCAAATTATAAAGCTGGCCAGATTATCACAGCACGTAAGTTGAGGGATGAAAATTCACAACTTAAACGCCATGATAAAAAACCGATGGAAGCCAGAGATGCCGTACCTGCAACCTCAAGCCAGATACTACAGGGCATTACCAAAGCTGCACTGCAAACAAAGAGCTTTATGTCTGCCGCGTCATTCCAGGAAACAACCAAAGTACTGAACGAGGCTGCCATCTATGGTAAAAAAGATTACCTTGAAGGTCTTAAAGAGAACGTTATCGTGGGTCACTTGATACCTGCAGGAACAGGACTTCGTGAATATGGTGACCTTGTTGTAGGTTCAAATGAAGAATACAACTCACTTGTTGGACGCGATAAATCTGAAGATTCTGAAGTATATGAAGAACAAAAAAGATATTAATTATGGCAAACGAACCGAAAGATAAAAATCAAATAAATATTGAGCTAAAAGAAGATGTAGCGCAGGGAATTTATTCCAATCTGGCTATCATCACACATTCTTCAGCCGAATTTGTACTTGATTTTGTACGCGTAATGCCTGGCTTGCCAAAAGCAGAGGTTAAATCGAGAATTGTGCTTACTCCGGAACATGCCAAGCGACTGCTTCTTGCTCTCGAGGATAACCTTAAAAAGTTTGAGGCTCAGCATGGCCCTATCAAAAAAGTTGAAGGTGCCGGTGGCGGAAATTTGCCTATGAATTTTGGCGGCCCCTCAGCACAGGCCTGATAATAATATCAATTAAACGAAAAACCCCGGAATATTTCCGGGGTTTTTTGTTTTTTACGTCAAAACAAAAAGTTTTTGCAAATTTAAGCGCTTTGAGTACGAAAAAGGAAAAAGGTTTTTTAGAATTATTATATATTTGTTCAATGTAACAAAAAATATGACTGATTGATATATATTTGCCCGCTAACTCCACCAGAAGTATTTTATGACATTTAAAACTACTACTGCAATTATACTCCACAATAATTCCATATTTTTTACAAACCAATATTAAAAGATTTGCACGTATGAAAGGACTAAAGATCATTGTATTGGCTAAACAGGTGCCGGATACCCGAAATGTTGGGAAGGACGCTATGAAAGCCGATGGTACAGTGAACCGCGCTGCACTGCCAGCCATTTTTAACCCGGAAGATCTTAACGCACTCGAACAGGCCCTGAGGATTAAAGATAAAGTACCCGGAACAACTGTCACTTTACTCACCATGGGACCTGGCAGGGCTGCCGAAATCATCAGGGAGGGTCTGTACCGCGGTGCAGACAGCGGATACCTGCTTACCGACCGTGCCTTTGCTGGTGCAGATACACTTGCCACCTCCTATGCCATTTCCTGCGCCATAAAAAAAATGGGAAACATAGACCTTATTATTAGCGGAAGACAGGCCATTGATGGAGACACAGCACAAGTAGGCCCACAGGTAGCTGAAAAATTAAACCTTCCACAGGTAACTTATACAGAAGAAATTACTGATGTATCTGCCAAAAAAATAACCATCAAACGCCGTTTGGAACGGGGAGTGGAATTTGTTGAAGGTCCGTTACCCATGGTAGTTACGGTGAATAGTTCTGCACCCTCATGCCGCCCGAGGAATGCCAGACTTTTAATGAAGTACAAACATGCCTCAACCATCACAGAACGCCAGGATGATAGTGAGGATTATATAACCATGTACACCCAACGTCCGTATCTGAATATTGAAGAATGGGGTGTTCAGGATATCGATGCCGATGTTATCGATTTGGGTCTCTCCGGCTCACCAACCAAAGTAAAAAAAATCGAAAACATCGTATTCCAGGCAAAAGAAACACGATACCTGAGCAATTCAGAAGCTGATATCAATGAGCTTATGAAGGAGCTTGTTGAAAATCACACCCTTGGATAAATCTCATTATTAATTAACCGGACAAAAAATCCAGAAACATACCTTAAAATGAATAGTTTATTTGTTTATTGTGAAATCGAAGATGGTATTATAGCCGACGTGAGCCTTGAATTGCTGACCAAAGGAAAAAAACTGGCACAACAATTAAAATGCAAGCTTGAAGCGTTGGTTATTGGCAGTAATCTTAAAGGTGTTGAAGCGCAATTATTTCCTTATGGAGTTGATGTTGTGCATATTGCTGATGACAAAAGGCTTGCTCCTTACACTACCCTGCCCCACTCAAATTTAACCATTAAGCTTTTTGAAGAGGAAAAACCACAAATTGCATTAATGGGTGCTTCCAGCATAGGCCGTGATCTTGGCCCACGTGTTTCCTCTGCCTTAAAAAGTGGCTTAACTGCAGACTGTACCAGCCTTGAAATCGGAGAGCATTTTGATAAGAAAAATGATAAGAACTATGAAAATCTCCTTTACCAGATAAGACCTGCCTTTGGGGGTAACATTGTAGCTACAATTATTAACCCTGATTGCCGGCCCCAAATGGCTACCGTGCGTGAAGGCGTAATGAAAAAAGAAATATTTGATACAGCTTATAAAGGTGAAGTAAGACACCTGGATGTTTCTAAATATGTTTCCGATAGTGATTTTATTGTGAAGATAAAAGAACGGAAAATGGAAAAATCCAAGGTAAATGTAAAAAATGCATCCATCATAGTTGCCGGTGGATATGGCGTTGGCTCCCGAGAAAATTTCAACCTCCTTTTTGAACTTGCCGATGTGTTAGGTGCTGAAGTTGGTGCCTCAAGAGCTGCCGTTGATGCAGGTTTTGCTGACCACGACAGGCAAATAGGACAAACAGGCGTTACCGTGCGCCCCAAGCTTTATATTGCCTGTGGAATATCCGGACAAATTCAACATACTGCGGGTATGGAGGAATCATCGCTGGTTATTTCAATAAACAATGATCCCAAAGCCCCCATTAACAAAATAGCTGATTATGTTATTGAAGGTGACCTTTCGGAAATCATTCCTAAAATGATTAAAAGCTATAGGCAAAATACCAAATAACTCATTCTAACATCTGAAAATATTATTTTTAAATAAACCATCATGGCTAATTTTTTCTTAGATAATCCCGATTTAAAGTTTCATCTCTCTCATCCGCTGATGCAAAAAATAGTTGCATTGCGCGAACGAAATTTCGAGAATAAAGATAAATTCGATTATGCTCCTGTTGACTTTGAGGATGCCATGGACAATTATGAGAAAGTCCTGGAAATTGTTGGAGATATATGTGGCGAAATTATCGCTCCCAATGCTGAAGAAGTAGATGCCGAAGGGCCAAAAGTAATTGATGGCCATGTGCAATACGCACGGGGAACCCAGGAAAACCTTGACGCACTTGTAAAAGCCGGACTTATGGGTATTACCCTGCCCCGGAAGTACGAAGGGCTGAACTTCCCTATCGTTCCTTATATTATGGCCGCCGACATTGTTTCACGTGCCGATGCTGGCTTTGTAAATATCTGGGGATTGCAGGACTGTGCAGAAACCATTAACGAATTTGCCACCGAAGACCAAAAAGAACGCTTCCTGCCCAGGATTTCAAACGGGCAAACAGCGGCAATGGACCTTACGGAACCCGATGCTGGTTCTGACCTCCAGGCTGTTCAGCTAAAAGCTACCTATAATGAACAAGAAGATAAATGGTACCTTAATGGTGTTAAACGATTTATTACAAATGGTGATGGTGACGTCAGCCTTGTGCTGGCTCGCTCTGAAGAGGGAACGCAGGATGGTCGTGGGTTAAGTATGTTTATTTATGACAAGCAAAGCAACGCTGTAACTGTACGCCGCATTGAACATAAAATGGGTATTATAGGCTCCCCAACATGTGAGCTGGTATTTAAGAATGCCCCTGCCGAGCTTGTGGGCCAACGAAAACTGGGCCTGATAAAATATGTAATGTCGCTGATGAACGGCGCACGTTTAGGGATTGGGGCCCAATCGATCGGAATTTCAGAGGCGGCCTTTAGAGAGGCTCTTGATTACGCCGAAGAAAGAAGGCAATTTGGAAAAGCAATTATCAAATTTCCTGCTGTTTACGAAATGTTGGGGAAAATGAAAGCCAAACTCGACGCCTCCCGTTCCTTACTTTATGAAACTTCCCGTTATGTGGATTTATATAAAACCTATAGTTTTATTGCTGAAGAACGGACACTTGAAAAAGAGGAAAGAGAAGAAATGAAATATTACCAGCGCCTGGCAGATATCTTTACACCACTGCTTAAGGGTATTTCTTCAGAATACTGCAACCAGATAGCGTACGATTCTTTGCAAATACACGGCGGTTCCGGATTTATGAAAGACTATCCTATTGAACGTATATACCGCGATGCACGAATAACTTCAATTTATGAGGGAACTACACAGTTACAGGTTGTAGCTGCCATTCGTGGCGTTACAGCAGGAGGATATCTGAAGCGCATCAGAGAATTTGAAGCCCAGGATATAAAACCTGAATTGCACAATTACCGGCGCATACTCATTGGCATGACTGAAGAATATGAAACAGCAGTTAATCGTGTACTTGAAATTAACAATCAGGAATTTACCGATTTTCAGGCCCGCAGGCTTGTTGAAATGGCTGGAAACATCATCATGTCATACCTGATGATCTTTGATACTAACCGTGAACCTTCCTACTGGAAGTCATTGGAAATATTCCTTAAAGAGGCTCGTGGGACAAATGCCGGTAAGGCTGAGTATATACGCATCAGCACAATAAATGACCTTGGTAAATTTAAATCTGATGAATAATTCACATGCTGTTTAGTCTCCTCAAGAAAGCCCTTGTGTATGATAAAAAACACAAAACTCATGGCTCGCGAAGCGATAAAAAGTACACCTTGCCAAAATAAGCAGATTTTTGTACGAGTATCGAAGAAGTTGCTTCTTTGAAACCACTGGATTAGATACGGAACCCGGCATAACTGCCGGGTTTTTTGTTACAGTGTCTGCGCGAAAACCCCAATTTCTTTCCCGATTTTCGGGACAGGCTGTTATGCTTGTCAGAAAAATACTCATTTACATAAGTAAATTGCGTTTTTTCTGACT
>Ga0207419_1000302_pt1 | contig 41804 bp, 47 predicted proteins | sample ElkSloMetagenome_4_FD_184723 | JGI IMG/M metagenome (GOLD analysis project Ga0207419, IMG submission 184723) | Hot spring microbial communities from Elkhorn Slough, Monterey Bay, USA - MD2A (version 2) | ecosystem: Environmental > Aquatic > Marine > Intertidal zone > Estuary: Microbial mat ...
CAGTTGAAGCAGGATCAGTTCGCGGCCTCGATGATCGTCGGCGGCCAGATCAAAGGCGGAAAGCCGACGATTTTCCTGATTTATCCGCAAGGCAACTTTATCGAAATCTCGGATGATACGCCCTTCTTTCAGATCGGCGAAACCAAATACGGCAAGCCAATCCTGGTGCGTGCCTATGATCCTGAGATGAGCTTTGCCGATGCCGTCAAGCTGTTGCTTGTGTCGTTCGACTCGACCATTAAATCCAATCTTTCCGTTGGCTTGCCCTTCGATTTTCATATCTACGAGGCCAATAGCCTCGACATCGGCATCTGTCGCCGGATTGATGAAAGCGACACGGTTTATCAGGCGATTTCAGAGGGTTGGGGGGATGCGCTGAAAGATGCTTTTCAACGGTTGCCTGCCTATCAGCTATAGCCTCATCGCGGATCGGAAAGGAGTATCGAGATCATGACTCTGGCGTTCAGGCATTTGCGAGAGACCGACAATACTGGTGATCTGGGCTGTTGTCCCTATGACTACTTTTCATGGCCCGGTGCCACCGTTGGCGATATCCGCACCAGAGATGAAGACTACCGGATCGGTGTCTATGGCGGAGGCAAGATCTTTGGCGGGCTGAGCACTTATGACGGTGTCAGTAAGGATCCGACCAAAACCCATATTGCGTGGGGTGTCAGTACCTTACAACGTTTGCCACTGTCGCGCCGCTATGCGCGGTCAAGGCGCCTGATGGATCTGACGGGAAGCCGGGATTACGGCGATAAACGGTATCCTTGGGTGCCCTGCGTCAGCTGCATGGCCACGGCCTTCGACGACCCCCCCGTGCCCGAGCATGATGTGGTCTTCTATTACCACGGTGGCAAGACCGAAGGGCAGGGGATTACGATCCCCGATGACATGCCCCGTCTTGGCAACGATCAGGGCGACCTGAAAGCGGCGCTCGCCTTCATCGGCTCCGGTAAAACGGTGGTGTCTAATTCCTATCACGGCGTCTATTGGGGACTCTTGATGGGACGAAAGGTGCTCTGCCTGCCATTTTCCTACAAGTTCAAAGCCTATCGCCAGCCACCAGCCTATGGGACGCCAAAAGACTGGCTTGCGAAACTCGAAACAGCCGTCGCACGACCGGATATGCTTGGGCTTTGCCGTGAACGAACCCTCGCCTTCAAGGCAGAAGTCGACGCTTTGATCGCGGTCGCTGAGGCCCGCGAGGCGCCCTAGTCCTCACGACGCGCGGCAAGTACGCTTAGGGCAGCACCCTCGACAGGTGTAGTTCTTCGACCTGCGGCAACGCAGCATGAAGATTTGGTGGCCAGGCTTGGCTTTGGGCCGTTTGTAAAGGCAGGTGATGGGCTTCCCGACATTCGCGCTCAACGTGTGCTCGATAGACTACACGTCCTTATCTTTCGACCTAGCTTCACCCATGGATAGAAAGAGGTACCCCAATTGACACTATACGCTCTTACCGCCGTCCTGTTTCTTGCAATCGATGCCATCATACTGACTTTGGTCATGAAGCCAATTTTCAGCCGTCATCTGGGTGATGCCATGCGGGACAGTCCGATGCTGGCTCCTGCTGGGTCGTTTTACCTCGCCTACGTGGCTGGCCTCGTTTTTCTCGTTTCGATACCGGCCTTGCGCGATGCCGCACCCGGACGTGCGGCGCTTCATGGAGCCATCATCGGGGCGATGGCTTATGGTACGTACGAATTTACTTCCATGTCCATCATGAAGGCCTGGTCCTGGCAGATGGTCGCAATTGATACGATCTGGGGTGCAGTGCTTACTGGTTTCTGCGCTTGGGCCGGCGTTGCCATCATGCTGCGCTTTCAAGGCTGAAGTCGTTCTCGCGGCCAATGAACAGCGCATTAGAAACGATCATCTCACCGCGATGATCCGAACACAATCATGATGACAGCGCTATGGGGTGGGCCGGTTTTGCGGTGGCCGCGAACCGAAGACGGGTTGGAAGGCGTTTCCGCACATTTGCATATCAGCAAAAATTCCCGCACGATGTCATAAATGGCGAATGCAGCAATGCGGAACAGTGTCTTAGTAAGACAGGTCTGGCAGAGATGGCGCCGGGCACCATTTCTCGACGGTGTCGTGTATGTATCTGAAAATCAGTAATTTGTGGCGGAGAGACAGGGATTCGAACCCTGGGTGGGCTTGCACCCACAACGGTTTTCGAGACCGCCCCGTTCGACCACTCCGGCACCTCTCCGCGGGGGTCGGGCAGGGCTTACTGTGCCAGTGGATATGACGCAAGGGGCAATCGGTGCATTGCCTGACATTTGCGTGGGCGGGGTTGGAAATGCTCTGCGGGGGTCATATCGTCCGCCAAATCCAATCAGAAGGAAGCCCCATCATGCTGCGTGCAATCTGTGTTTCATTGTCGGTGACGCTGCTGCTGACGCCACCGGCCATCGCGCAGGATCGTGATGATGAGATTGACGAACTCTATCAGGCGTTGGGATTGCCCGAAATCCTGGCGGTGATGCAGGAAGAAGGGATTTCTTACGGAGAGGAGCTGGGGCAGGATATGTTGCCAGGCGGCGCGGATTCCGACTGGAGGTCGGCGGTTGCCATGATCTACGACCTCGAAATGATGAACGAAGAAGTATACGGCGCCTTCGCGGAAACGATCAGGGATGACGATATCGACGCGATGCTCGAGTTCTTCACGTCGGATCGCGGCCAGCGCATCATCGCGCTTGAGGTCGATGCGCGCCGCGCCATGCTGGATGAGGATATCGAGGAAGCCAGCAAAGAAGCAGCGGCGCTACAGGCTGCCGATGAAACGGCACGGTTCGCGGCGATCCGCACCTTCGTCGAGACCAATGACCTGATTGAAAGCAATGTCGTCGGGGCGCTGAACTCCAGCTATGCCTTTTACATGGGGCTGATCGACGGCGGGGTCATGCCGCCCGGCGTGACTGCGGACACCGCGTTGCAGGATGTCTGGGCGCAAGAGCCCGATATCCGTGCCAATACGACGGAATGGGTCTATGGCTTTCTTATGCTCGCCTATCAGCCGCTCAGCGATGCCGATATCGCAGCCTACCAGTCTTTCAGCGAAAGCGAGGCAGGCGCTGATCTGAACGATGCGCTGTTCCAGGCCTTCGACGGCATGTTCGAGGATATCTCACGCGGTCTCGGCCTTGCCGCATCACGCTTCATGGTCAGCCAGGAATTGTAGGGGCAAACTGGTTGGGTTCCGAGCTGGTGAACGGTATATTGTGCGCGAAATGAGGTTCGACATGCGATTTGCTGTGTATGCTCTTGGCGCTTTCCTGATCGCCGGTTGCGCCGCCGCGCCGCCCGCAGGCGAGGAAAGCGGGCTTGCACCGGACGATCCCGGTCAGGCAGAATTGACCTTGCGGGAATGCGCTATCTATTTCAGTGCCGCTGCCGTGCTGGAGGCCGAGGATCGCGCCGCCCCCGCACGGCTGACGCGCGGCTGCCCGCCCGAAGCCGAGGCCGCCGAGGTCGATGTCTCGCCCATGGTCAGCCCGCCTCCGATGATGTCGGGTTATCCTACGGCGCTCAGGTCTCGGCTGAGTGCGCGCGGCGTGCCTGATGATCTGGCGGATGAAATCTCACGCTCCAAGGCGTTCTGGGATCTTGTTGCAAGGCGCGATAGTCTTATCGCGGGGTTCTAGCTGCTCCAGAGCAAGAGCGATGTGACGAGGGCCCCGGGCGCGGCCCGATAAAGACTGATGTCGGCACGCATCTGGATGAGACGGGCAGGGCGCTCAACCGCGGGTATGCCTGCGAGGTCCATGGCCCGGCCCAAGGTTGGACCTCCGCCTGCTGCGATGTCGTCGATCAGCGCAGGATGATTGGATTTGACGAAGACCTCCAGTTGCGCACGTCTCTCGGTCTGTGCAGCGGTCTGGACAGGGTTTGCGACCAAGCCGGCAAAGGGAGTGCTGGCAGTGCTGCAGGCGGCCAGTGGGATCAGGGAAATCAGCAGTGCGCGCATGAATTATGCTCTTCTTTTGCCTTGACTTGCGGGGCCATTGGTCACATAAGCCGCCATCTCTGCAAGGCGATTGCAGGGACTAAGCTTAAACTCGCCCACGGGCGCGCTGTCCACAGGTAACAAACGCCGGGTAAGACCGGGGCCTCAGAGACGCGGTAAATAAAGGAATATCAGATGTTTGCGGTTCTCAAGACCGGCGGCAAGCAATACAAGGTCACTTCCGGTGATGTGTTGCGCGTCGAAAAACTGGCAGCGAATGCCGGGGACAAGATCCAGTTCAACGAGATTCTCATGGTCGGCGGTACCGTCGGCACACCTTTGGTGGACGGTGCTGGCGTGCAGGCCGAAGTGATCGACCAGATCAAGGGTGAAAAGACCGTCAACTTCGTCAAGCGTCGTCGTAAGCACGGCAGCCAGCGCAAGAAGGGTCATCGCCAGCAACTGACGCTGGTGCGGATTTCCGACATCCTCGAAAAGGGTGCCGACAAATCAGGCGTCATGGCGGCCGTATCCGGTGCCGGCGTAGTGGCGACACCTGCCGCAAAGCCCGCCGCGAAGAAGGCAGCGCCGAAAAAGGACGCAGCACCCAAGGCCGAAAAAGCGGCGGACAAGCCCAAGGCGAAGAAGGCCGCGGGTGGTGATGACCTCAAGCAGTTGTCCGGCGTCGGACCCGCGCTTGAAAAGAAGCTGCATGATGCGGGCGTGACGACATTCGCCCAGATCGCAGCATGGACCGAAGAGGATGTGGCCGCGATGGACGAGAAGCTCTCGTTCAAGGGTCGCATCGAACGTGAAGGCTGGATCGCCCAAGCGGCTGAGCTGGCAAAAGGCTAAGGAGAGACACCAATGGCACATAAAAAAGCAGGCGGTTCATCCCGTAACGGACGCGACTCGGCAGGACGTCGGCTCGGCGTCAAGAAATTTGGTGGCGAGGCTGTCGTCCCCGGCAATATCATCATGCGCCAGCGCGGTACCAAGATGTGGCCGGGCGCAGGTGTCGGCATGGGTAAGGACCACACGATCTTCGCGACTGCCGAAGGTTCGGTGAAATTCCACAAGGGCCTCAAGGGCCGCACCTTCATTTCGGTTCTTCCGGTATCGGAGGCCGCCGAGTAAGCCGAAAATTCCAAGGTAGTGTATTTGGGGGGATCGGTGAAAACCGGTCCCCCTCTTGTTTCACGGTTCTGCCATCTTGTGGAGGTAGATGCAGGGCCGCGGTTGTTTTCGAGGAGGGAAAGCAATGTTGAAAGAAATCGCCGAACAAAGGTCGATCAAGGCAGGGCGGTTCGTTCTGCGTCCTTGCCGCAAATCGGATGCGGGCCTGATTTCGATGTATGCCGGCGATGATCGGGTCGCGCGTGGCATCCGTGCCATGCCGCACCCTTTGCCACCCGGCGCTGTCGAAGCGATGATCGACCGCGCAGGTCAGCCCGACCGGACCGAGGATATCTGGGTCATCGACGGCTCGGCCCATGGTCATGCCGAGGCACTGGGGTTGATCAGCCTCGTCCGGATGGATCGTGGCCAGTCCGAGGTTTTCTATTGGGTCGCACCGGCTTTCTGGAACGGTGGGGTCGCGACCGAAGCCTTGCGCGCCCTGATTGCTGCAAACCCTCATGTCTCGGACCGGATCTTCGCCGAGGTATTCCAGGACAATCCAGGCTCGGCCCGCGTGCTGACGAATTGTGGTTTCGATTATCTGGGCGATGCCGAGGCGTTTTCCGTCTCGCGCAAGGCGACGGTGCCGACATGGACCTACACCAAGAAAATGGCAGACTAGCGCCACATGTGCAGGTCGCCCTTGCCGCGGCAGCCCGATGATGGACAACCTCGGCTACCGCGCCATGCGCCGCGATGATTTCGATGCGCTTCATGAGATGATGTCGGACTGGGGGGTCGTGCGCCAACTCGGCGGGTGGCCATGGCCTGCCGATCCCGACCTGACGCGGTCGCGATGCCAGCCTTACGACGGTGACGGTTTTGTCTGGGCGATCTGTGTTGATGATCGTCTGATCGGCATTGTCGGGGTTACGCGCGGTGATCTGGGATATGCCCTGCATCCGTCGTTTCACGGTCGCGGCATCATCTCGCGGGCCAGCAGCAGGGCTGTCGCAAGGGCGTTCCGGTCGTCGGACCGTGACCATCTGACGGCCTCGACCTGGCACGACAACCCGACATCCCGCCACCTCTTGGCAAAGCTGGGATTCCGGCACTGGCAGACAAGGTTCTTGCACGCCAGGGCCAGGGGTCTGCCGACAGTCGTCCATCATCACCGCTTGACGCGCGCCGACCGGGACCGCTTGAGAAGCACAGCGCAGTAGTTTATCGCCACGCTGACAGCGCTCTGAGAAGGCCAGACACATGAAATTCCTCGATCTCGCCAAGGTCTATATCCGGTCCGGTGCCGGTGGTGCGGGCTGCATCTCGTTCCGGCGCGAGAAATTCATCGAGTACGGCGGCCCTGACGGCGGCGACGGCGGACGCGGGGGCGATGTGATCGTCGAGGCGGTCGAGGGGCTGAACACGCTCATCGATTTCCGCTACCAGCAGCATTTCTTCGCAACCAACGGCCAGCACGGCATGGGCAGTCAGCGCACCGGCAAGGATGGCGAAGACAAGGTCCTGCGCGTCCCCGTGGGTACCGAAATCATCGACGAGGACGAGGAGACCGTGATCGCCGACCTGACCGAGGTCGGCCAGCGCCTTACCATCGCCAAGGGCGGAAACGGCGGCTGGGGCAACCTGCGTTTCAAGACAGCGACCAACCAGGCCCCGCGCCGTGCCAATCCGGGGCAGGAGGCCGTCGAGCGCACGATCTGGCTGCGGCTGAAACTGATCGCCGATGTCGGCCTGTTGGGGATGCCGAACGCGGGTAAATCGACGTTTCTGGCGGCGACATCCAACGCCCGCCCCAAGGTCGCAGACTATCCGTTCACAACACTGGTGCCCAACCTCGGCGTCGTCGGGATTGACGAGGTGGAATTCGTCGTCGCCGATATACCGGGCCTTATCGAAGGAGCGAGCGAGGGCAGGGGTCTTGGTGACATGTTTCTGGGGCATGTGGAACGCTGCGCGGTTCTGTTGCACCTGATTGACGGAACATCGGGGGATCCGGCCCGCGATCTCACGACCATCATCGACGAAATCGAGGCCTATGGCGGCGCTTTGGCCGAAAAGCCCCGCATTACGGTGCTGAACAAGATCGATGCGCTGGATGATGAAGAACGGGCCTTCCTGACCGAGGAAATCAGGACCGTTGCAGCCGGGCCGGTCATGCAGATGTCCGGTGTCAGCGGTGAGGGCATTCCCGAGGTCTTGCGCGCCCTGCGCGACAAGATCGACGCGCATCGATTGCGGCACCGCAAGGAAGCCGCCGGTGATGATGACGAGGACGCGCCATGGCAGCCCTGACCGAAGCGCGGCGGCTGGTGGTCAAGATCGGCTCGGCCCTGTTGGTCGATACGGAATCGGGCAAGCTGCGGCAGGACTGGCTTTCATCACTGGCCGAAGATGTGGCGCGCCTTCGCGAACGCGGGACCGATGTGATCCTTGTCTCGTCAGGCTCGATTGCGCTGGGGCGCGGCATTCTGGGCCTGCCTGCGACGGCGCTGCCGCTGGAACAGTCGCAGGCGGCAGCGGCTGTCGGCCAGATCAGGTTGGCCCGGGCCTACCAGGAGGCCTTGGGCATCCATGACATCATCACGGGCCAGGTCCTCGTGACATTGGAAGACACGCAGGACCGCCGCCGTTACCTCAACAGCCGGGCGACCATGGAGACGATGCTGGGGCTGGGGGTGACGCCCATCGTGAACGAGAACGACACGGTCGCCACGGACGAAATCCGCTATGGCGATAATGACAGGCTGGCCGCACAGGTCGCGGTAACCGTTGGCGCGGATCAACTGGTGCTTCTGTCGGATGTGGACGGCCTCTATACGGCGAACCCAAGACACGATCCTGCCGCGCGTCACCTGGCCCGCGTCGACCAGATCACGCCCGAGGTCGAGGCGATGGCAGGCGATGCCGGGTCCGGCCTGTCCAAGGGTGGTATGGTGACCAAACTGATGGCCGCGCGCATGGCAACCGAAGGCGGTTGCGCCATGGCGATCACCCTGGGCAGCGACATCCACCCCCTGCGGCGGCTCGAAGACGGTGCGAAGGCGACCTGGTTCGCCGCGCAGATGGACCCGCAGGTGGCGCGCAAACGCTGGATCGCCGCAATGAAACCCAAAGGCGCAATCAGCGTCGATGATGGCGCGGCCCATGCTCTGGGACAGGGCAAAAGCCTGTTGCCCGCCGGTGTCGCAGCGATCGAGGGCACTTTCGGGCGCGGTGATTTGGTGGCGATCACGCGCATCGACGGGGCGCAACTGGGGCGGGGCCTGACGCGTTATACCAGCGCCGAGGCGCGCCGGATCATGGGGCGGCAATCTGCTGACATTGCCGCGATCCTCGGGTATGAGGGACGTGCAGCATTGATCCACCGCGATGACATGGTGCTGTGACAGGGATGATACGATGAACGATCACGATGCAATCGGCCCCATGATGGCAAGGATCGGTGCGGATGCGCGCGAGGCAGCGACCGTACTGGCCATGGCCTCATCCGAGGCAAAGGCGCTTGCCCTGACAACCGCCGCCGATGCCGTCTGGGCGCAGCGCGATGAAATCATTGCCGCCAACAGGGACGATATGGCCTATGGCGCCGAAAAGGGCCTGTCACCGGCCATGATGGACCGGCTGATGCTGGATGAGGCTCGGATACAAGGCATCGTCGACGGGTTGCGCGCAGTCGCGGCACAAGAGGATCCCATCGGTGCGGTCATGGAAAAATGGGACCGTCCCAACGGTCTGCATATTGAACGGGTGCGCACGCCTATCGGCGTGATCGGCGTGATCTACGAAAGCCGGCCCAACGTGACCGCCGATGCCGGTGCGCTGTGTCTCAAATCCGGCAATGCCGTCATTCTGCGGGGCGGATCGGAAAGCTTTCATTCCAGTCGCGCGATCCACGCCTGTCTGGAAGCGGGGCTGGTCGCGGCTGGCCTGCCCAAATCGGCCATCCAACTGGTGCCCACACGTGACCGCGCTGCGGTCACCGCGATGCTGCAGGCGACCGACCATATCGATGTGATCGTTCCCCGTGGCGGAAAAGGTCTGGTCGGCCTCGTTCAGCGCGAGGCACGCGTGCCCGTGTTCGCCCATCTCGAAGGTATCTGTCACGTCTATGTCGATGCCGACGCCGATCCCGAAAAGGCCTGCCGGGTTCTGGTGAACGCCAAGACACGGCGTACCGGCATTTGCGGTGCGGCCGAGACGGTGCTTGTCGATGCGGCGTTTCGGGCCAGGCACGGAGACGGGGTGATCCAAGAGCTGTTGAACGCGGGGGTCGAGGTCCGCGCCGACGGGCCTTTGGCGATTGCCGGCACGACGCCCGCAAAGCCCGACGATTTCGGCCGCGAATTCCTCGACATGATCATCGCCGCCAAAGTGGTCGATGGGGTGCAAGGCGCCATCGCCCATATCCGCGCTTTCGGATCGAACCACACCGACGCGATCATCACCGAAAACGATACCACCGCAAACCGCTTCTTTCATGCGCTCGACAGTGCGATCCTGATGCGCAATGCCTCGACCCAGTTTGCCGATGGCAGCGAGTTCGGGATGGGGGCCGAGATCGGCATCGCAACTGGCAAGCTGCACGCGCGGGGGCCGGTCGGCGCGACGCAGCTGACCAGTTTCAAATACCTCGTGACCGGAGACGGAACGGTCCGGTCCTAAAGTTGCACGATCACATGATCGTCCGTCCGGCTGACCCTTGGCGACAGGCCGGCCTCGGCCAGCAATCCGGGCAACAACGCAAATTGCACCTGCGCGGCCGTATGACAGGGTTCTGCCTGCGTCATGGTCAGCCCGTCCCAGAGGGACTGCTCGAAGGCGATGCGTCGCCCTGACGCCCTCAGGACGATCCGGTGACCGGACTGCCCCACCGCGATCGCGCCGCCCAAAGGCAGGGCGGTTTCCAGCGCCTGAAGCAGCAGAAAGATGCATCGCACCTTTTGCCGAGACTGATCATCGTCAAGCGTCCATTCGTAGCTGATCCGGCCTGTGTCCGAGAGCGCCGCCAGAATGGCGCGGATCTCGGACCGGGCCACCGTCTGGACCGGCGTCGCCGCGCCATAGGCGATCCGGAAGAATTTGATCCGCGCCGCGGCACTTTCGACGCTTTGCTTGATCAGGGCCAGTTCCGCGCCAGTTCCACCATCGGTCAGGGCCAAAAGTTCGACCCCGTTGTTGATCGCGCCGATCGGGCTGATCAGGTCGTGACAGATGCGTGACCCGACGAGGTTTGCGAGATCAGCTTGCATTGCGGTCTCCTTGCTGCAAGGAAAGTGGGATGACGGAACTGAATGCCATGCTGGAACCGGGAATGCTGGTGCGGAACCCCGCGCGGCCCGATTGGGGCGTGGGGCAGGTACAGTCGAATATCGCCGGCAGGATCACCGTGAACTTCCGTGATGAGGGTAAGGTCGTCATTGATGGCGCCGCCGTTTCGCTAGAGATCGTCTATCTGTAGTGCAACCTAAGGTAGAATATTGCAGATCGCAACAGAACTGTTCACACCCTCTTTTGCAATGGTTACCAAACCGTTAAGCGGCGCGGGCTTCGCATGACCCTGGACCCCGCACCTTTCAAAGAGCGCCGTGCCAATATCTCGAACCGGTTTGTCACACGGCTCGCCCGGGGACCGGGCGACATCATGGCTGCACAAAGGCTGCGCTACGACGTATTCATCGCCGAACTTGGCGGTGACGGTAGCATGGTCGATCATGCGCAACGGCTGGAACGCGATCGCTTCGATGCTTTCGCCGATCATCTGCTGCTGCTGGACACCGCGCGCGCCGCAGGTGATCAGGTCGTGGGCGTCTACCGTCTGATGACGCGCGACATGGCCTCGGCTGCCGGGCAATTCTATTGCGCGGATGAATACGACCTTTCTGTTCTGCTGGGCAGCGATTTCCGCCTGCTGGAATTGGGGCGGTCGTGTTTGCATCCCGATTATCGCGGCGGGTCGGCGATGCTGTATCTCTGGGCGGCGCTGTCGGACTATGTCGATTCGCATGGGATCGATGTGGTTTTTGGTGTCGCTTCGTTTCACGGGACAGATCCGGCCCGGCTTGCGCAACCGCTTGCACTTCTCGGCCAGAAATACCTCGCCCCGGCACATTTGCGCGTTCGTGCCCGCGGTCCCGATGCCGTTTCCTTCGACCAGTTGGGCGATGCTGATCCCGACAGGCTGGCGGCCGTGCGCGCGATGCCCGCGTTGATCAAGGCCTATCTGCGCCTTGGGGCGACCGTGGGCGAGGGGGCTTTCGTCGATCATGCCTTCAATACGACCGATATCTGCCTGATACTCGAGAAATCGGCGCTTCGTGCCGTGCAGCACGCCATCTACACGCGTCGGGCCGCGCCATGAGCGAGACATGGTATGGCGGGCCGGAACCGGTGCCGGACAAGCTGTCGCCCCGGGATTGGCTGCGTGTTGCAGCACGTGCCACGCCACTGATCGTGCTGGTTTTCGGCGGACTGGCCATCTTGTTGCTGATCCGTCTCATCGAACGGCCGCTGGCGGGGATGAGGCGCCCCGTCACGCCTTATGTGACGCAAGGCGTGTGCCGCATGGCCTTCGTGTGTCTGGGCATGGGCCATGCCACGCGTGGGCGACCACTGACGGGGGCAGGGGCCGTGGTGGCCAACCATGCCTCCTGGCTGGACATCTTTGCGCTGAATGCCCGCAAGCGGGTCTACTTCGTGGCGAAATCGGAAGTCGCGCGCTGGCCCGGCATCGGCTGGCTGGCACGCGCGACCGGCACGGTTTTCATCAAACGCGATCGGCGCGAGGCCTCGCGACAGGTCGGGGTCTTTCGCGAACGACTGGCAGCGGGCCACAAGCTCTTGTTCTTTCCCGAGGGCACATCGACGGACGGTCAGCAGGTTCTGGCGTTCAAGCCGACGCTCTTTGCCGCCTTCTTCGATCCGGCCTTGCGCGGCGACATGCTGATCCAGCCTGTCACGATCATCTACCGCGCCCCACCCGGTGCCGATCCGCGCTTTTACGGCTGGTGGGGCGGTATGGCATTCGGCACGCACCTGTTGGCGACGTTGGCCGCGCGCAAACAGGGCGATGTCACCGTCGTGTATCACGCACCTGTTGCGGTTGCCGACCACGCTGATCGCAAATCACTTGCAAAGGCGCTCGAAACGCAGGTCAGGGCAGGTCTAGCCGAGCATCGCGGCGCGTAGCTGTGTGAGCACCTTCGCGGGCGTGTCAGCCGACCAGATTTCATCGCCGATGCCGAAGAAATCGGTATGCGGGGCCAACAGGCGGATCAGGCTTTCGTCAAGGGCACCTTCGGCGACCACCGGCACTTCGATCATCTGTGACCACCATTCGAACAGTTCGATCGGAGCCTGCCGCCCGTCGCCGAGCGCATTTTCACCAATAGGCCCGAAGCTGATGTAGTCTGCCCCAAGCTCGCCCGCGGTCATTCCGTCGTGACGCGAGTCCGCGCAAAAGCTGCCGACGATCGCGTCGTCGCCCAGTGTCTTGCGCACCTTGCGGATACTGCGCGCGCCGTCCTGCAGGTGCACACCGTCAAGCCCGAGCCGTTCAACCAGCATGATGTGGCTGTCGATCACAAGGGCCACGTCGCGGTCATGCGTGACTTCGCGCAGGGCGTCGGCGGCCTTGGCGATACGTGTCTCATCGCGGTTGGCCAGCGCCAGACGAACGCAGGCGACCTCGGTGCTGTCGAGACAGGCCGCCAGTTGGTCCGGAAAAGTCGACAGGTCGAACTCCGGGGGGCTGATCAGGTAGATCTGGGGATGCTCTTGCGCGTCCGACATCTTGGAAAATTCCGGATTTGTCTTTGGTGGGCTGCTTCTAACGGGGAATACCTGGCTTGGCCATGGGGTTTGCCGTGGTCTTCTTGCCAGACCGCGCCCAGCGCAGTATCAGCGCGCGACGCCATGCCCCGAGGATGACATGCCCAGCCCCGATCCCCAGCCCGCCTTCGTCCTGATCCGCCCGCAGATGGGCGAGAATATCGGTGCCGCGGCGCGCGGCATGTGGAACTTCGGTCTTGACCGGATGCGCATCATCGACCCGCGCGACGGCTGGCCCAATCAAAAGGCGGTTGCCATGGCCAGCGGGGCAGGCCGTCTGCTGGACGAGGCCCAGATATTTGTCGATACGCCAGCCGCGATCGGTGATTGCGATTATGTCTATGCGACGACGGCGCGTCCGCGCGGGCTGACCAAACTGGTTCTGACCCCCGAGGCCGCGATGCAGGACGCGCGCGCGCGCATCGCGCAGGGTCAGAAGGTCGCCGTCATGTTCGGCCCCGAGAGATCGGGGATGGAAAACGACGACATCGCCCGGGCCAACGCGATCATCTCGGTCCCGGTGAACCCGGACTTTCCATCGCTGAACCTTGCGCAATGCATATTGCTGACAGGCTATGAATGGCGACGTGACACGGTGCCCGCTGAACCTGCACGCGTCGATGCCGTGGCGGACTGGGCCGAAAACATCGAGATCGAAAAGCTTGCCGACCACTATGAGGCACGGCTGGGCGATGCGGGTTTCTTCTACCCCGAGGCCAAAGCCGAGAACATGAAGCTGAACCTGCGCAACCTGTGGTCGCGCATGCCGCTGACCCGCGCGGATGTGCAGATGCTGCACGGGATCATGCGACAAATGGTACGCTGGAAAGAGCGCGGCTAGACCGGTCTTGCGGCTTACTGCCGCTTGCAGCGCCTCATCCGCGGGCCTAGGTTGCGCCTCAGAATAACTGGAGACACCAATGGCAGCCAAACGCGCGATCTTCGAAGAGGTTGGCGAGACAGGAAAACAGGCCGCGGCCCCCGGTGGCATAGATCAGGGCGGCCGTGCGAGCAGCAGCCGGCGCCTCGTCCGGGCGTGGCTGATGGTCCTTTTCGGGTTGGTCGTTGTGATGATCGTGGTCGGCGGGTTGACCCGGCTGACCGACAGCGGTCTGTCCATTACCGAATGGAAGCCCGTGACCGGCGCTCTGCCCCCGATGTCCGAGGCGGCGTGGGAAGCCGAATTCGACCTTTACCGGGCTATTCCCGAATACCAGTTGCAGAACCGCGGCATGACCATGGCGGAATTCAAGGTCATATATTGGTGGGAGTGGGGCCACCGGCAATTGGGCCGGTTTATCGGTCTGGTCTGGGCTGCAGGCTTTGTCTTTTTCCTTGCAGCGCGCAGGATGCCGAAAGGCTGGAGCGGCAGGCTCTTGTTCATTGGTGCGCTTGGCGGACTGCAGGGCGCAATCGGCTGGTGGATGGTCTCTTCCGGTCTTGAAGAGGGGATGCTCGATGTCGCGTCCTACCGGTTGGCCACGCATCTGGGGCTCGCCTTCGTGATCTTCGGCTTCATCGCGTGGTATGTTTATCTGCTGGGCCGGTCGCAGGCGGATCTGATGCAGGCCCGACGCGGGTCAGACCCTGCATTGATGCGACACGGAACGGTGTTGGTCGGCTTTGCCTTCATCCAGATCCTTCTGGGGGCGCTGGTGGCGGGCATTGATGCAGGTCGCGCTTTTCCGGACTGGCCGCTGATGGCCGGTGGTTTTCTGCCGCCCGAACCGCTTTCGCTGCAGCCGGTTTGGCGCAACTTCTTCGAGGATGCAGGGCTGGTGCAATTCATGCACCGGATGGCGGGCTACGTCCTGTTCGGCTATGCGCTTTACGTGTGGATGCGGGCGCGCCGCTCGGCCAACGGGCAGACACGGTTCGCCTTCAATGCCATCATGGCGGTCATGTTGATCCAGGTGGTGCTGGGGATCGTCACCGTCATCTACATGGCCCCATGGGAAATCGCCATTGTTCACCAGCTTGGCGCGGTCGTGCTCTGGGCGCTGATTTTGCGGGGCCGTTTTCTTGCGCAATACCCCCTTGCCCAAAGCGTAAGGGCGTGACGATGGGTGCCTATGAGGATCTCATGGCGTTCCAGCGCGAAACCGAGGCCCTGAGCCAGGTGGCCGGGCGTCTGGGCTGGGATCAGGAAACGATGATGCCAGCGGGGGCGACGCCACAGCGGGCCGAGGAACATGCCGCGATGGCCAGGGTGCTTCATGCGCGTCGGGTCGACCCGCGCATTGGCGACTGGTTGGCAGGCGCCGAGCCGACTGACGCGGTCGCGGCCGCCAACCTGCGCCATATCCGCCGCGACTTCGAGCGGACAGCCAAGGTGCCCGCTGATCTGGCTGCGGCGTTGGCAAAGACCACGTCTCTTGCCCACCGGGTCTGGGCCGAGGCGCGGGCGCAAGAAGATGTTGCGGCTTTCCTGCCAATGTTGGCCGAAGTGGTGTCGCTGCGCGTGCAGGAAGCGCAGGCGATCGCCGGCAACGCCGACGCCTATGATGCGCTGCTCGACGACTATGAACCGCAGGCGACGGGCGCATCCATCGCCAGGATGTTCGACAGCCTGCGGCCCAGACTGGTGCAGCTGCGCGAAGCGATCCGCGAAAAACCCGCGCCACAGACCTTGTCGGGGATGTTCGACGAGGCGGCACAATTGATGCTTTCGGAAAAGCTGGCGCTGGCATTCGGTTATGACGTCAACCATGGCCGGATCGACAAGGCGGTGCATCCGTTCAGTTCCGGCTCGGGTCTCGACGTGCGGATCACGACGCGGACAAGCGCGGTCGATCCGTTCAACTGTTTTTATTCGACGATCCATGAGGTCGGCCATGCCGCCTACGAACAGGGGATCGCTGACGCGCATCTGCTGACCCCTCTGGGCCGCGGCGTATCGATGGGCGTGCACGAAAGCCAGAGCCGGATCTACGAAAACCAGCTCGGCCGCAGCCGCGCTTTCACCGGATGGCTTTATGGCGAAATGCGCGATGCGTTCGGCGATTTCGGAATCGCCGATGAAGACAGCTTCTTCGCTACCGTGAACCGCGTCAGCAACGGCTTTATCCGGACCGAGGCCGACGAGGTGCAATACAACCTGCATGTCTTGTTACGCTTCGATCTGGAGCGTGCGCTGATCAGCGGCGATCTTGCGGTCAATGACCTCGAGGCCGCGTGGAACGACCGTTTTAGGGCCGATTTCGGCTTTGCCGTCGACAAGCCGTCAAACGGGGTGCTGCAGGATGTTCACTGGTCCGAGGGTCTTTTCGGGTACTTTCCGACCTATTCGCTCGGCAACGTCTATGCGGGTTGCCTGCACAAGGCGCTGCGCAACGCGATCCCCGATCTCGATAATGATCTCGCGCGGGGGGATACATCGCGGGCCACGCATTGGCTGCGTGACAATGTCCAGCAATACGGAGGCCTGCGCACCCCGGTCGAGACGATCTCTCATGCAACGGGGGCGGTGCCCAGCGAGGCACCATTGTTGGACTATCTTGAAGAGAAATTCGGGCGTATCTACGGGTTGTAGGGTCGGATGCCTCCGGCGGGGATATTTTTGGGCCGATAATGACCGCGCCTAGTGCCAATCCGGTTTGCGTTTTTCCAGAAAGGCGTTGATGCCCTCGTTGGTATCTGCATCGAGCATGTTCTGTACCATGTTCGCGCCAGTATAGGCGTAGGCCTCGGCGGTGGTCATGACGGCCTGTTCGTAGAACGATGCCTTCCCGATTTTCACGGCTGATTGCAGTTTTCCCGCGATGGTTTCGGCGAGCGCGCGTGTTTCGGCTTCAAGTCGGTCGGCAGGCACGGCACGGTTGATCAGGCCCGCATCCGCGGCTTCTGCCGCGGTCAGGAATTTGCCGGTCGTCAGCATCTCGAATGCGGTCTTGCGGTGGATGTTGCGCGTCAGGGCGACCATGGGGGTCGAACAGAAAAGGCCGATGTTCACCCCGTTGACGCCAAACCGCGTCTCTTCATCGGCGATGGCAAGATCGCAGGTCGCGACAAGCTGGCATCCGGCGGCGGTCGCGATGCCATGGACCTGTGCGATGACCGGCTGGGGCATTGACTGCACCGTCTGCATCATCCGCGTGCAGCGACTGAAAAGGTCTGCAAAATAGGCAGCACCCGCGTCCTCGGACTGACGCCCCGCTTGCATTTCCTTCAGATCATGGCCTGCGCAAAAGGCTTTGCCGGTGCCACGAATGATGACCGCCCGGATATTTTCGTCCTGCGCGATGGAATCAAGAGCGTCCTGCAGGGCCGCGAGCATCGCGTCAGACAGTGCGTTCAGGCGCTCGGGTGTGTTCATCGTCAGCGTCGCGACCGACGCTGCGTCGTCTCTGATCAGGATTGTCATCCATCGCCTCCCGTGCTGATTTGCCGCCACGTTAATCTCATGAGGCCCCGGATGGAACCACAGATGGACATTGCCGCATTGCAGGCCTTCGTTGCCAGCGAATTCCCCCAGTTGGGCGACAGTTTTTCGATTGCGGAAGTGACGCCTGATGGTGTTCGGGTTCGCCTGAAGGTGTCGGAGCAACATTTGCGACCAGGTGGAACGGTGTCGGGCCCGACAATGTTCATGATCGCTGATGTCGGCGTCTACATGGCGATACTTTCTCGTATCGGGCCGGTCGCGCTTGCGGTGACGACGAATTGTGCGATCGACTTCATGCGCAAGCCAGCGGCCGGGGCCGACCTGACGTGCGACGCGAGACTGTTGAAGCTCGGTCGCGTTCTGGCGGTCGGGGATGCCTTGATCTATAGCGCTGGTGTGGCCGCACCGGTCGCGCGAGCCTCGATGACATACTCTATCCCGCCAAAGGCCTGAGGTTGCCTTGCTGTGGACGGCAGGCGGAAATCACCGTGAACGACCGGTGGCGACCAGAAGGGCCGCCCGCAAGAGAAAATATGGCCGAAAGCATGGGGTAAAATAATACCTAAATTTCAGGGCATTGATTTCACGAGATAAAATGCCCTATTGCGTGATTGACTGTACGTTTCCCGCGCTTATAAGGCGGTCATCCCAATGACAGTGGTCGCTGACCACCCCAACTCTCTGGTGAAACATGAAAACCTTTACCGCAACTCCGGCGGATATCGATAAGAAATGGATCCTGATCGATGCCGAAGGCATCGTTCTGGGCCGTCTTGCCTCGATCGTCGCGATGCGCTTGCGCGGCAAGCATAAACCCTCCTTCACACCGCACATGGACATGGGCGACAATGTGATCGTCATCAACGCCGACAAGGTGCAACTGACCGGCAAGAAGCGTGACGAGCGTTACTACTGGCACACCGGCCATCCCGGGGGCATCAAGTCCAAGACCAAGGCCGAGATCCTTGAAGGCGCGCACCCCGAGCGCGTCGTCATGAAAGCCGTCCAGCGCATGCTCCCCGGTGGCAAGTTGAGCCGTCAGCAAATGACACACCTGCGCGTCTTTGCAGGTGCCGAGCATGGCATGGACGCCCAGAAGCCCGAAGTTCTGGATGTCAAATCCATGAACAAGAAGAACACGAGGACTGCATAATGGCCGATCAAATCAACTCGCTCGAAGAGCTGGGCCAGGTCGCCGAAGGTGCGTCCGAGGCTGTCGTCGAAACCGCCACCCCGCGTGAGCCTGTCCGTGATGAGCTGGGCCGGTCCTATGCGACGGGCAAGCGCAAGGACGCTGTCGCCCGTGTCTGGATCAAGCCGGGTTCCGGCAAGGTCACGGTCAATGGCAAGGAAATGGGCCAGTATTTCGCACGTCCGGTTCTGCAGATGATCCTGCGCCAGCCTTTCCAGGTGGCGGGTGTCGTGGACCAGTTCGACGTGATGGCCACCGTGTCCGGTGGTGGCCTGTCCGGTCAGGCCGGTGCGGTCAAGCATGGCGTTTCCAAGGCGCTGCAGCTTTATGATCCAAGCCTGCGTGGTGCGCTCAAGGCCGCTGGCTTCCTGACACGCGACAGCCGTGTCGTCGAACGCAAGAAGTACGGCAAGCGCAAGGCGCGCCGCAGCTTCCAGTTCTCGAAGCGTTAAGGCGAAAATCAGGTTTTCGGGAAAGGGCGGTCCGATGGATCGCCCTTTTTGCATCAATCCAACGGATAGCTGAAGCGCAAACCCAAGGTCTCCAGACCCGGGTTGTATTCGGATGTATTGGCGTTTGACCTGTGATCGAACACCACCGACAGGCTGGCACCGTTCCCAAGCCTGTATCCCGCGCCGAGTGATCCGCGAAATTGCAGCGGAAAGCCGAGGTATTCCCCATCCCCTTGCACGTAGACACCCGGCATCAGCGACAGCTCGATGAAGACCGGCCAGTCCGTGATCCGCTCGGTCGACCATTTCGCACCCGCGCCGATCCAGAGATCGGAGGTATCGGTCAGACTGGCCCCGGCGGTCGGTTGCACCGCGCCGATATAGCGGGGCAGGTCGTAGCTGACGTAAAGTTCCTGGCCGATGATATCTTCCTGAAAATATGTGTCTCCGTACTGGACATGCAGCCGCTCGGGTCCCGGGCTTTGCCCGAGACAATCGGTAGGGCACTCGTTGAAATAGGTATCAAGCCCACCCATGATGAAGAAAAAGACTGCAAAGCGGCTGTCCATGTGATCCCCCTAGTCGTCTTGTGGAATGAGGCCGAGGCCGCGAAGGTAGATGCCGATTCCGCTTTCCAGAAGGTCCTCTGGCGGGAAGGGGCTTTTCGTGCCGGGGTTGGAGCGCGCGAAAAGTTCGACCACGCCATGGCTCATCGCCCAGATATGCGCGCTGAACATTTGCGGCGGCGGGCGCTTTTCGGCCGGAATGTGCTGGCTGAGTGCGGCTGCCGCCTTTTCAAGAACCCCCATCGCGCGGGTCGCGACCTTGTGCAGTTCGGCCGACCGGTTGATCGATATCCCGCTTTCGAACATCGCGATATAGTAGCCGGGATACTTGCGGGCAAAGGCAAGATAGGCACGGCCCGTTGCCTCGAATGCGGTCAGGGCGGAAGGCTGCCCGTCGCCGTAGGCGTGTTCCATCATATCGCCGAACAACTCGTAGCCTTGCAGGGCGGCCGCGGCGATCAGGTCTTCGCGGCCATCGAAGTGGCGATAGACGGCAGCCGGGGTGACGCCGGCCTCGCGCGCGGCCTCGGACAGGGTAAAGCCTGTCGGCCCGCGCTTTTCGATCAGCGTCAGGCAGCCCTGGATCAGCGCCTCACGCAGATTGCCGTGATGATAGCCGCGCTTAGCCATGCCAGAGGTCGGGACCTCCCACGATCTGGGGGTCGAGCGGTTGAAGCGCCTTGGGTGACTTCGGGGTGTAATCGAGTTGCGAGAGGATGTGACGGATCGTCTGAACCCTTGCCCGACGCTTGTCATCCGAGCGCACAACGGTCCATGGCGTATTCGGACGGTGGGTGCGGTCCAGCGTTTCGGCGATCGCGTCGGTATAGGCGTCCCAGCGATTCAACCCTTCGACGTCGATCCAGCTGAGCTTCCACTGTTTGAGAGGATCGTTCTCGCGCGACAGAAACCGCCGCAACTGTGTCGCCCGCCCCACATTGAGCCATATCTTGATGAGCTTGATCCCCTCGTGGACGATCATGTCTTCGACTGCGGGCACCTGCTGGAACCAGCGGGCCCTTTGCTCCGGCGTGCAAAAGTCGAACACATGCTCGACGACACCGCGGTTATACCAGCTGCGGTCGAATATCGTCACTTGGCCTTTGGCCGGCAGGTGCTTGATATAGCGTTGGAAATACCATTGATCCGCTTCGGCGTCCGTTGGTTTGGACAGCGCGACGACCCGCGCATGACGGGGGTTCAGATTGGCGCGGATACGCTTGATGGTGCCACCCTTGCCAGCTGCATCACGCCCCTCGAACACGATGGCGACACGCTGACCCGTGTCGCGGACCCATGCCAGCATGCGCACCAGTTCGATCTGAACCGCATCGAGCGCCTCTTTGTAGGCGTCCTTGTCCCAGCGATCATCATAGGGAAACTGGGGATTGATGATGTCCTTCTTGCCGCCCTTGGCGATAGCCTCACGGACCGCGGCAGGTGCCTCTGCTTCGTAGTGGCGTGAGATCGCACCATCGAACGGCAAATCCATGACTATTTCCTCAAAACCGCCTGCATGCCTTATATGGGCGTTTCGGGGGTAAAGCGCAATTCAGCTTTCGTCGGGTCGCGCTCCGGCGCGGGCGGCGGCCCGGTCTATCGCTGCAATGGCGGCCTCCTCGTTGACTTGATGGGGCTGGTGTCCCACACCTTCCAGCCGCGTCAGGTTGGCAGAGGGCACGATCTTGATCAGTTCCTCGGGGTGGACGCTGATCGGCACGGTATCGTCAGCGGTCCCGTGGATGATCTCGATCGGTAGCGTCAGCCGCGGATAGAGCTTCGTCATTTCAACCACATGGGGGCGCAGCGTGTTGACCTGACGGGCGTTGGCACGGAAGGTGACAGGCCGCAAAGCCAATGAACCACCGATGTAGTCCACATACCCCGGAACGGGATCCTGCGGGGCGAAGGTATTCGCGATCGCCTCGTCAACGCGCGATCTCGGCACGAAGGCACTGACCATCGGTACGGCGACGGCACCGCCCAACGCGCTGCCACTGACCGTGTAGTAGGCACCGAGATCACCGGGCCAGGGCATCAGCACCCCAGCAAAGGACACCACCGCGCTTGCATCGGTCGGCCGGTCCTGATCGAGGCCCGTGGTGGCCCAGGCCATGGCGACGATCCCGCCGAAGCTGTGGCCGACAACGATCGGGTCTTCGATATCAAGCGCTGCGGCCGCCTCGCGCAGCATGGCGACTTGCTGATCGGGGCTTTCGCCCTCGGTGGCGAAGGGCCCGGTTTCCACACCCGGTGCGCGATCGGTATAGCCAAGACCAGGGCGATCGAAGGCGGTCACGCGATACCGGTCTGAAAGCTGTCCCATCAGGCTGAAGGTGAAGTCGCGCAGGTTACCGCCCGCACCATGCAGCAAGATCACATCGGGCCCGGCGCCTTGCTGTACATAGTGCACGCGGCCTCCCGTCACCTCGACGAATTCACCGATGGGCGGATAGGTCGCCTCGGCCCGATCGGTTCGGATCTGTGCAGTGCACCCGGTCAGCAGCGCACCGAGGCCGATCGCGGCTGCGGTGAAGGTGAATGCCTTAAGTACCAATGCGATCCACCTCGTAATGGGTTGTCTGATAGATTTGGTTGATCCAGTTGCCATATAGAAGATGGGCGTGGCTTCGCCACCTGTTTTGCGGCTCTTTGGTGGGGTCATCGTCGGGATAATAGTTCATCGGCACGTTGATCGGCGTACCGCTGCCGACATCCCGGTCATACTCCTGCTTGAGCGTGCCGCTGTCGTATTCGAAATGATTGAAGATATAGAGCGCGCGATGCCCGGGATCCTCGACCAGACAGGGCCCCGCATCGTCGCTGGTGATCAGCGTGTGAAGCCCGGCGGCGGCATCGATCTCGTGCTGGCGCATTTCGGTCCAGCGGCTGACAGGAATGACGCAATCATCCGAAAACCCCCGCAGATAGGGTGACGCGGGGGCTGTGTTACGGTGCCGAAAGCACCCGAAGGCCTTCTTGGCGAGCATGTGCTTTTCGATGCCGTGAAAATAATTGATCATCGCCATGCCGCCCCAGCAAACGCCGAAGGTCGAGTGCACATTGGTCTGGGTCCAGTCGAAAACCTCGCAAAGTTCGTCCCAGTAGGTCACCTCTGAGAAGGGCAGATGCTCGATCGGGGCCCCGGTGATGATCAGCCCGTCGTATTTCTCGTCCCTGACATCGGCGAAGGGGCGATAGAACTCCTCCATATGGGCGGCAGCGGTGTTCCGCGTCTGATGTTCGGACATCCGGATCAACGAGAACTCGATCTGCAGTGGCGTCGCGCCGATCAGGCGCGCGAACTGGTTCTCGGTCTGGATTTTCTTCGGCATGAGGTTGAGCAGGGCGATCCGCAACGGGCGGATATCCTGGCGCGATGCGGCGTCTTCATCGAGCACCATGACGCCTTCCTTGGACAGGACATTGTAGGCGGGCAGGGCAGAGGGCAATTTGATCGGCATGGATTTGATCCTGATTGGAGCGCAGAGGTAAGGCGGCTAGCCGCGCATCTCAAGGGCGTCGGCAATCACGCTGACAAAGCCCTCCGTATCGGTGATCTTCTCTACATCTTGCTGCCGGACCGTGATCCCCCAGCGATCCGCCATGGCGCGATAGCGCGGCTGACGATGGGCAAGCGCCTTGGCAAAGGCCCAACGGATGAAATCATCTGGGTCGACCTTGTCGGGGGTCGTGTCGGATGCCTCCAGATAGCTTTCCCAGGTCTCCAGCAGAAAGGCGGGATCGTAGGACATCGGCTTGGGTTCCTGGTCGAAACGCCGGATCAGTTCCGCGGTATGCGCCTCGGTCCCTTCGATCCAGACCATCAGCGTTCTTGACGACAATTCAGTCAGGATCGGATCGTGCGGATCGTGCGGATCGACCCATTCACAGATCGAGCCGCCTGTGTCGCAAATGAAATGCGGATACTGGTAGAGATCGCAGGCGCGCGTGATGAAATGGCCCGTATCCATCAGGGCCGCGACCTCGGCGTCGCGGAATTCGCCCTGCCGACGGGTATATTCCGCCCATGACAGGCCACCCTTGGCGGGGTCACCCGGCTTGCCCAGATACGTCGATACCGGCTTGAGATCGTCGAATGAGATATTCGATCCGATGTAGATCGAATTCGAACGCAGAAGATCGCGCAGGAATGGCGATTTCATCGCTTCGCGTTTGGCATTGTCCGTGATCCGCTCGCCCATGTAGCGTGTGCCGATCCGGTAATCGATCGAATAGTGAAACCACGATCCCGTCGCGCGCAGCAGCTTGGACAGAGACGTCTTGCCCAAACCGGACATGGCAAAAAGCAGTACGCGCTTTTGCGGGGCGTTGCGCCATTCCTCTGCGGATGCGTAGATCATGGGTCAGTGGGTAACTCTGCGTGCATCCAAGCGCAAGCGGCAGTCTTTTGTGCCGTGCTGTGCAGGCCTGTCGGTCGGATTACTCCAGAACACCGGGCCAGTTGGTATTGGCAGCGGCGATATGGCCTGGAATGTCGCGCTCCCACCTGCCGCGTACACCGGTTGAGAAGTTCAGGTAAAGCTTGCCATCCACAAGCGACCATGCTTCCGGCACGGTCGATGCGGTATAACCCTGACTGACCGCATAAGCACAGTAACCGCCGTATTGCGGCGCGTATGCCGCGGGGTCGGCGGCAAAGGCCGCGCGATTGGCTTCGGTGCTGAACCGCCAGGTGGCGCCCATGTAGTCGTGGGTGATCGCCGGATCACCCGGCACGGGGCCGTTGCCATCGAAATAAGCGACCGCATCACTGCCATCGATGGCGATGCCGTCTTCGGCGTAGACGCGCGCCGTCTGGGCCGTCGCGCGTGGCGCGATGAGGGCGAGGGCAGGGGTCGCAAGCGCAAGCATGAGCATATGGCGACGGGACAGTGACATGATGGCTTCCTCGATGAATTGCGGCTCGTAAGCTGATAAAAGAGGCAAAACAGCCGCAAAAAGCTAGGGGCCACACGGACACGTGACCCCCTGAAAGAATGTCGCTTATGTCATCTTGCCGGAAATACTCTCGCCGAAGGCATCCGAGCGTGCCGGAAACACAGCTGTGCGGATGTTATCCCCGCCAGATCCAGCCACCGCCCAGCACGCGGGTGCTGTCGGGGTCGTAGAACACGCAGGCTTGCCCCGGCGATACACCCTGTTCGGCAACCGCAAGTTCGACCTCGGCTTCGGTGTCCGAGATCGGGCGCAGAACCGCATCGGTCGGCGGCCGCGTGGAGCGGACGCGCACCGCGATATGATGCTCTGGCTTGTCGGTCAGCTGGCCGTTGCCGATCCAGTTGATCTCGCGCACGGGAACGCGGCGGGTCGCCAGCATGTCCCGCGGGCCGACGACAACCTGTTTGGCGTCAACATCCAGTCTGACCACATAAAGCGGATCGGCGAGCCCGCCGATGCCAAGCCCGCGCCGTTGCCCGACGGTATAATGGATCACACCGCGGTGCGTGCCCAGAACAGTGCCGTTGGTGTCCACGATCTCGCCGGGTTCGGCGGCACCCGGACGCAGTTTTTCGATGACGGCGGCATAGTCGCCGTTGGGCACGAAACAGATATCCTGGCTATCGGGCTTGTCGGCGACACTCAGCCCGTACTTGGCGGCGAGCGCACGGGTTTCGTCCTTCGAGCGCAGATGTCCCAAAGGAAAGCGCAGATAGTCGAGTTGTTCCTGCGTCGTCGAAAACAGGAAATAGCTCTGATCCTTGCCGGGGTCGGCCGCCGAGTGCAGTTCTGCCCCCGCGGGGCCCATCATCCGCTGGATATAATGCCCCGTCGCCATGCAATCCGCATCGAGATCCTTGGCCGTTTCCAGCAGGTCCTTGAACTTCACGCGTTCATTGCACCGGATGCAGGGCACGGGCGTTGCGCCACCAAGATAGCTGTCCGCGAATTCGTCCATGACGGCTTCGCGGAAGGTGTTCTCGTAGTCGAGAACGTAATGGGGGAAACCCTTTTCCTCGGCCACCCGGCGCGCATCATGGATGTCCCGACCGGCACAGCAGGCGCCTTTCTTGGCGAGTGCGGCACCGTGGTCGTAAAGCTGCAACGTCACGCCGACGACGTCATAGCCTTCGTCGGCGAGCATCGCGGCCACAACGGAACTGTCCACGCCACCCGACATCGCCACGACGACGCGGGTTTGCGCTGGCGGTTTTGCGAAACCCAGCGAATTGGGCGGTGTTTCGAAAGGCATGACGACATCCTGAAGGCTTTGCAGCGAAATATAGGAAAATGCGACCTACTCACAAGGGCCGCCGTTACCCGTCCTTAAGTCTTTGACGGTGATAACCGCCACCTATTCGAGAAAAGAGGTTGGGACAATGTATCTTCGCAAGGTGGATGGGCCGCGGTCAGTGACATTGCCGGACGGGTCGGTCATGACACGGGCGGATCTGCCACCCCCCGATACCAGCCGTTGGGTCGCGTCGCGAAAGGCCGCTGTCGTGCGGGCCGTGATCTATGGTCTGATCACGCGGGAAGAGGCGCTGGAGCGTTACCGGCTGTCGGAGGAGGAGTTCGGCGAATGGGAATCCGCGATCGCCATGCATGGTGAAGACGCGCTCAAAGCGACGGCATTACAGCGCTATAGACAACCTTAGGTAGAAATGTAAATCTCTGCTTAAACGGTAACGGGTGGTTAACCTTTTCGGGGTTAATTGGTTACGAGAAGCAGAGTGGAGAGTTTTCATGCGCGTTTTGTTGGTAGAGGATGATCCGACAACCTCGAAAAGTATCGAATTGATGCTGACCCATGCCAATCTGAATGTCTACGCCACCGATCTGGGCGAGGAAGGCATCGATCTGGCCAAGCTATATGATTACGATCTCATCTTGCTGGATATCAACCTGCCGGACATGAACGGCCACGAAGTGCTGCGTCAGCTACGCCTCAGCAAGATCGAAACGCCCATTCTCATCCTGTCCGGGGACGATGATACCGAAAGCAAGATCAAGGGGTTCGGGTTCGGCGCGGATGATTACCTGACCAAGCCCTTTCATCGCGAAGAACTGGTCGCCCGCATCCATGCCATCATCCGCCGCTCGAAGGGCCATGCGCAGTCGATTATCCAGACTGGCCAGATCGCGGTGAACCTCGATGCAAAGACGGTGGATGTCGCTGGCACCACCGTGCACCTGACGGGCAAGGAATATCAGATGCTTGAACTGCTTTCGCTGCGCAAGGGCACGACGCTGACCAAGGAAATGTTTCTCAACCATCTTTATGGCGGCATGGACGAACCGGAACTGAAAATCATCGACGTCTTCATTTGCAAGCTTCGCAAGAAGCTGTCCGTTGCCACCGACGGCGACAACTATATCGAAACGGTCTGGGGGCGTGGTTATGTGCTGCGCGATCCCGAACCCGTGACGCAGGTCGAACGGGTCGCCATCGGCGCCTGATACGATCACGGCGGTTGCGCAACCGCGACCGTCCGACCATCCGGCCAAGACCGCTGGACGCTGATCGCAGCACCCCCTAACTATGGGCAAGCAAGACGCGCATAAAGCGGAGGGGGAAGATGGCAAAGCCGACTGCACGGCCGGATTCGCTTGACCGGCCGGTCGACACTATCGATGCCGGCGCGGCGCAACGCGAGCTTGCCTACCTCGCCGAGGTCCTTGCCAGCGCGGACCTCGCCTATCACCGCGATGATGCGCCCGAGATTTCCGACGCGGATTATGATCGCCTCAAGGAGCGCAACCGCGCGCTCGAGGCACAATTTCCGGACCTCAAACGCGCCGATAGCCCCAGCGAACAGGTCGGGGCCTCGGTCCAAGAGGGTTTTGGCAAAGTGCAGCACGCGTTGCGGATGCTGTCGCTCGGCAATGCATTCAGCGATGATGACGTGCGCGATTTCGATCAGCGGATCAGGCGCTATCTCGGGCTTGGACCCGGTGCGTCGCTGACATATACCGCCGAGCCGAAAATCGACGGCTTATCCCTGTCTTTGCGCTATGAAGCTGGCCAGCTGGTGCAGGCCGCCACGCGCGGGGACGGTGCGGTCGGCGAGAACGTCACTGAAAATGCCCGCACGATCGAAGACATACCTCAAAGACTGGAGCGCGCGCCCGACGTGTTGGAGGTGCGCGGCGAAGTCTATATGAGCCATGCCGATTTTGCCGCCCTCAACATTCGCCAGGCCGAAAGCGGGGGCAAGACATTCGCGAACCCGCGAAATGCCGCTGCGGGGTCTTTGCGGCAGCTCGACGCGGCGATCACCCGCGCAAGACCGCTGAAGTTTTTCGCCTACGCCTGGGGCGAGATCTCGGAACCACTTGCAACGACGCAATCGGGCGCGATCGCCCGGCTGCGGGAATTGGGCTTCGCGACCAACCCCCTGACAGTTACCTGCGAAGGGGCGGATGCGGCCATCGCCCATTACCGCAAGATCGAAGCGAAACGTGCCGATCTGGGCTATGACATCGACGGCGTCGTCTACAAGGTCGACGAACTTGCATTGCAAGCCCGCCTCGGCTTCCGGTCGACCACCCCCCGCTGGGCCATTGCCCATAAATTTCCCGCCGAACTGGCGTGGACCGTGCTTGACGCCATCGACATCCAGGTGGGCCGCACCGGCGCCTTGTCACCCGTTGCACGGCTTCGGCCTGTAACGGTCGGCGGCGTTGTCGTTTCCAACGCAACCCTGCACAACGAAGATTACATTGCGGGGCGGGATGGAAACGGCAATCCGATCCGTGGCGGCAACGATGTGCGTGTGGGCGATTGGGTGCAGGTCTACCGCGCCGGAGACGTGATCCCCAAGATATCCGATGTCGACCTCTCGCGGCGGCCTGATGGTGCAGTACCTTACGTCTTTCCAAAGGTTTGCCCTGAATGCGGGTCGGATGCGATCCGTGAGGAGGGCGACGCCGTGCGTCGCTGTACCGGCGGCCTGATCTGCCCCGCGCAGGCTGTCGAGAAGCTCAAGCATTTCGTCTCGCGTGCAGCCTTCGATATCGACGGATTGGGGGCCAAGCAGGTCGAACAATTCCATGAGGACGGCTGGATCGCGACACCCGCGGATATCTTCAAGTTACGCGCCAACTACGGGTCCGGCGTCCGGCAATTGAAAAACCGCGAGGGATGGGGCGAAAAAAGCGCGGGCAAGCTCTTCGACGCCATCGACGAACGCCGCACCATCCCGCTTTCACGGGTGATCTTCTCGCTGGGTATCCGCCACGTGGGCGAGGCAGCGGCGGGTCTTCTGGCGAACCACTATGGCGCATGGGATGCCTTCGAAGAGGCGATGACGACAGCCGAGATCGGCCAGGGCCCGGTCTGGGATGATCTGGTCGGGATCGATGGTGTGGGCAAGGTGATGGCGACGTCGATCGTGACCACCTTTCAACAGCAGGCCGAGCGCGCGACGATCGATGCGCTGGTTGCGGAACTCACGATCGAAGATGCCCAGAGGATTAGCAGCGACAGCCCCGTCGCAGGCAAGACCGTGGTTTTCACCGGCACGCTTGAACGTATGACACGCGCCGAGGCAAAGGCCCGGGCCGAGGCCTTGGGGGCCAAGGTCTCGGGGTCGGTCAGCGTCAAGACCGACCTCTTGGTCGCGGGACCGGGGGCAGGCGCGAAGGAGAGGAAAGCCGCCGATCTGGGTGTCGAGACAATTGACGAGGACGGCTGGCTTGCCCTCATCGGCGACGCATGAAGGGGCGCCCCGAAATCCTCTTTCCGCTGTTCGGACAGATCACGAAACTCGACGGGATCGGGCCGAAGACCGCGCAGGTTCTGGCCGGTGCCGGGGTCATGCACCCGCGCGATATTCTCTTTACACTGCCGGCCTCCGGCATCGACCGGGCGCGACAGGATAGTATCGCCGGTGCGGTGCCGCCACAGACGGTCACTGTCGCAGTGACGGTGGGCACGCATCAGCCCCCCGGCACGCCGGGGCGACCCTACCGCGTCTTCGTCGAGGACGAAAAAAGCAGTTTTCAGTTGGTCTTCTTTCATGCCCGTGCCGCTTATCTGCAGAATCTGTTGCCCACGGGCAGCCGCCGGATCGTATCCGGCAAACTCGAGGTCTTCGACGGGCTGGCGCAGATGGTCCACCCCGACCATATCGTCCCTGCCGAGGCTGCGGATACGATCCCAGGCTTTGAACCGGTCTATCCGCTGCATGCGGGCCTGACCCAGAAGACGATGTGGAAGGCGACGCGCGCCGCCCTCGCACTCGCACCCGATCTGCCCGAATGGATCGACCCCGCACTGAAAAAGCGCGAGGGCTGGCCAGACTGGAAAACGGCGCTGCTGGCCGCCCATACCCCGCAGGCAACCACGGATATGTCCCCGCAGGCCCCCGCGCGTGCGCGTCTGGCGTATGATGAATTGTTGGCCCATCAATTGACACTTGCGCTGGCGCGGGCCGTTACACGCAGGTCAAAGGGGCGGTCATCGCAGGCGACCGGAACACTGACCAGCAAAGTGCTTGCCAGCCTTCCATATCAGCCGACGGGCGCACAGCGCCGCGCGGTCTCGGAAATCACCGACGATCTTGCCGCCCCCTTGCGCATGAACCGGCTGCTGCAGGGTGATGTCGGCTCGGGCAAGACCTTGGTGGCGCTGATGGCGCTTCTCGCCGTGGTCGAGGCGGGCGGGCAGGGGGTGATGATGGCACCCACCGAAATCCTCGCCCGGCAACATCTCGATGGCCTCAGACCGCTGGCGGCCGCGGCAGATGTCCGGCTCGAGATCCTCACCGGGCGCGACAAGGGGGCGCCCCGGCATGACAAACTGGCCGATCTGGCAGCAGGGCGGATAGACATCCTTGTCGGCACCCATGCGGTCTTCCAGGCGGACGTTGAGTTTTCCGATCTGCGCCTTGCGGTGATCGACGAACAGCACCGTTTCGGCGTCGCGCAACGGATGGAACTGGGCGGGAAGGGACAGGCCGTCGACGTGCTGGTGATGACCGCCACGCCGATCCCGCGGTCACTGGCACTGGCGCAATACGGCGATATGGATACCTCGGTGCTTGATGAAAAACCCCCGGGGCGCACACCGGTGCAGACAGCGCTCGTTTCCGCATCGCGTATGGATGAGGTGGTGGGCAAGCTGCAACGCGCCATTTCCGAAGGCCGGCAGGCTTATTGGGTCTGCCCGCTGGTCGAGGAAAGCGAGGTGTTGGACGTCACGGCTGCGGATGACCGGTTCAAACGGTTGCGGGCCAGCCTTGGCGAAGGCGTGGTAGGTCTTGTTCACGGACAGATGCCCCCGGCTGAAAAAGACGCCGCCATGGCGCGTTTCGTTGCGGGCGACACCAAGGTACTGGTGGCCACTACGGTGATCGAGGTGGGGGTCAATGTGCCCAATGCCTCGATCATGGTCATCGAACATGCCGAACGCTTCGGTCTGGCGCAATTGCACCAGTTGCGCGGCCGGGTGGGGCGCGGCGCGGCGGCTTCGACCTGCCTGCTGCTCTATCATCCGCCGCTGAGCGAGAATGGAAAACGCCGGCTTGAAACCCTGCGCGCGACCGAGGACGGATTTCGCATTTCCGAAGAAGACCTCGCGATGCGCGGTGCGGGCGATGTGATCGGCACTGCGCAGTCGGGTATCCCGCGGTTCAGGATTGCGGACCTCGAAAGGCAGACCGCGTTGATGGCTGTCGCCCAGACGGATGCCCGTGCATTGCTGGGCGAGGACCCCAAGCTGGACAGCGCCCGCGGAAAGGCCGCGCGGACGCTTCTCTGGCTGATGGAACAGGACAAGGCAATTCGCCTGATTTCAGTGGGTTAACAGATTCGGCGTCGAATGTTCGCAAATGTTCTTAAAAAGTTCTTTACAGCGGCCGCGCGGTATGAGAACAAAGTGGCAACAGAACATTCGAGGAACAAACCGATGGCGAAAGAGATCAGAACCGTTTTGACCCGCTCACGCGATACGATCCTCAGCGATGCGATCGGTGTCGCTGCCTTGATGATTTTGTTGATTGTCGGATTGGCCTTGCCCGGGCTTGTCTGATTTGCCTGACGGCCCGTGTCCGGTTCATCGCATTGCCTGTCCCAAGAGCGTGATGTGACGACCTGCCTGTCTTTGTCCAACGTGGGGGTTTTGCCTCTCCCCTTTGCACATCGAACCGGACCTGCGCCGTTGATCCCCTGCCGCCGCTCCCCTGTCCCGGGATGCGGCGGTTTTTTTATGCGGTCGCCTGTGCGTCGCTCAGGGCTTCGAGCGTGGCATCGAATGCCAGCATGATGGACGCGTGGCGATTTTTGTAGTCCTTTGCTGGCTGCAGGACTTCAAGATCGGTAAATGGGGCCTGTGGGACAGGGCCGTCGGACTTGAGCATCGCGTAAAGCGCGTCGCGGCCCGCCTGTATCTCGCCCATTGTCAGGCCCACGACATTGGCGCCGACGATCGCTGCTGTAGCCTGACCCAGCGCGCATGCCTTCACATCCTGTCCGTAATCCGTGACAATGCCGTCGACGACCTGAACATCCACCGTCACGGTCGATCCGCAAAGCGGCGCGCGCCGCTTGGCGGTCGCGGTCGGATCCGCCAACCGCTCGGTCCGGGGCATATCGGCAGCCAGGGCAAGAATACGCCCTGAATACAGCTTGATCATATCGGTTTCGGCTGACATCGCATTGCCCTTCATCGTTTGGCTTCGTAGATAGTCTGCACGCTTCCGCTTGCAAAGGTTTTTGGCATGTCTTTCGATCCTGCGACACTTCGCTTCAATGATGCCGGGTTGATCCCCGCCATCGCACAGGATGCCGAAAGCGGTGACGTCCTGATGATGGCCTGGATGAATGCCGAAGCGATAACGCGGACACTGCGAACCCGGCAAGTGACGTATTGGTCCCGTTCGCGGCAGGCCTTCTGGATCAAGGGCGCGACGAGCGGACACACGCAGGAACTGGTTGATTTCAGGGTGGATTGCGACCGCGACTGCCTTCTGCTGCTGGTCCGGCAAACCGGCCCGGCCTGTCACACGGGGCGGCCCAATTGCTTTTATACAGCGGTGCGAGATGACGACGAAGTCACGCTGACCCAGCCGGTTACTTGAGGCCCACCATCGCACGCACATCCGCCGGGCTGTACCCTTCGGCGCGGTATTTGGCGATCGCCTTTGCATTCTCGATCTTGGCGAGCCGGTTGCCCGCCTCGTCCAGTACCAGCCCGTGATGGTAGTAAATCGGCGTTCGATATCCCAGCAGATGCTGCAAAAGCACATGAAGCGGTGTCATGCCCCGCAGGTCATTGCCGCGCACGACATGAGTGATCCCCTGGTGCATATCGTCGTGAACGCAAGCCAGGTGATAGGCGGGATCCCCTGACTGCTTGCGTTGCAACACCGGGTCACCGATCTGCTTGAGCAAGGCCTTCTCGGTCACCTGATAGAGCCCCGGCTTCATGCCGGTTTCCTCGTAGCGCATGGGTTTTTCGATCCGGGCAAGCGCCTTGGCCAGGTTGAGGCGCAATGCGTCGCCCTTCTTCTTGCCTCTGAGGTCTCGGCCGCGGCAGGTGCCGGGGTAGACGAAGCCGTCAGCCCCCGGTTTCGCCCCGGCGGCAACAATGTCCTTGCGCGAACAGCTGCAAGGGTAGAGCAGCCCCATGGTGGCCAGGGTGCCCAGAACACGCGTGTAGTCATCGTCATGGTCGGATTGCCTGAGGACGGGGTCTGGCCATCTCAGCCCGAGCCAACCCAGATCTTCGTAGATCGCCGCCTCGTATTCGGGCCGGCAGCGTGTGCTGTCGGTATCCTCGATCCGCAACAAGGCCGTCCCACCGAGGCTTTGTGCGTGGGACCAGACCGTCAGGGCCGAATATGCATGTCCAAGATGCAGCAACCCCGTTGGCGAGGGGGCGAAGCGCGTGATCATTCGCGCCGCAGGATAATGACGTCCGATCCCATGCCCACATCGGCCAGATGGACGCCGTGTTCACGGAAAACGATCGTAGCCGCACCGCTGCTGCAAACCGAATCCAGCGCCGCGACATAACTGTCATCGGCAAGCGTCGGATCATTGTATGACAGCGCCAGAAGGCCGTCGGGCGCCAGCCGGTCGACGAGGGGCGCCAGTGTCTCGGCGGGTGCCGCGCCCAGACTGACGACACCGGCGGCAATGATGACAGGGTAAGCGCCCGTGTCGAAATCGAAGACACCCGGTGCTGACACCCATGTTTTGCGATAGATTCCGCTTTCTGTCGCCTTCTCAAGCATTTCCGCGACGATATCGGTGCCATCGATGGTTGTGAAACCCGCTTTTCGTAAAGCTGCCCCGCCGATGCCCGTACCACATCCGAAATCGAGAATTGGTGTCTGTGCCGCGGCATGTTGCGTCAACGCAGCAGCGATGCGGTCGGGTGTCCGATAACCGCGCGCGGTGACTTCGGCCTCATAGGTTTCGGCCCAACCGGCATAAACCTCCATCGTCTCTTCAACAGGACGCGGTGTCCACAAATTGGGAGATAGATTGTCCGACTTGCCCATTGCGTCACCCTCGGAGTGTGTCAGGCGGCATCGAGCGCCGCCTGACCCAACCAGGCCTGCCAGTCGGCCTTGGCGCGGTCTGTGTAAGCCTTGTAGCGGTCCTTACGCCCCTTGCGCCCCCCTTTGACCCCCTCGATGGGCGGGAAAAGACCGAAGTTCACGTTCATCGGCTGAAAGGTCTTCGCCTCGGCCCCGCCGGTAATGTGGCTGACAAGCGCGCCCATCGCAGTGGTCTCTGGTACCGGTGGCAAGCTTTCGCCCGTCAGCTCGGCCACCGCCATCCGGCCCGCCAGCAAACCCATGGCGGCACTTTCGACATATCCTTCGACACCAGTAATTTGGCCGGCGAACCTGATGTTCGGGCGCGAGCGCAGGCGCATCTCCTGGTCGAGCAACGTGGGCGCATTGATGAAGGTGTTGCGATGAATACCGCCCAGCCGCGCAAATTCGGCGTTCTCAAGACCCGGAATTGTTTTGAAAACAGCCTTTTGCGCCCCGTATTTCATCTTGGTCTGGAAGCCCACGATATTGAAGAGCGTGCCCAGTGCGTTGTCACGGCGCAACTGGACAACCGCATAGGGTTTGTTCTCGGGATGATGCGCGTTGGTCAGGCCCACGGGTTTCATCGGGCCAAACCGCAACGTTTCACGTCCGCGTTCGGCCATGACCTCGATCGGCAGGCAACCGTCGAAGTAGTTTGCTGTCTCACCTTCCTTGAAGACGGTCTTTTCGGCCTCAAGCAGGGCATCGATGAAGGCGTTGTACTGGTCCTTGTTCATCGGACAGTTGAGATAGGCCGTGCGTTCCTCAGGGCTGTCGCCCTTGTCGTAGCGCGATTGCATCCATGCGACGTCCATGTCGATGGTGTCCTTGTAGACGATCGGGGCGATCGCATCGAAGAACGCCAGTGCCTCGGCCCCGGTTTCCTGCCTGATCGCCTCGGCAAGGGCCCCCGACGTCAGTGGCCCCGTGGCCACGATCCACATGCCATCACGCGGCAGCGACGTGATTTCCCCGTAGGAGACCGACACATTCGGATGCGCCTTGAGGGCTTCTGTCACGCTTTCGGCAAAGGGATCGCGATCGACAGCCAGCGCCCCGCCAGCAGGTAGCCGATGCTTGTGCGCCGTCTGCATGATCAATCCGCCGGCCTCTAGCATTTCCCAGTGCAAAAGGCCCACGGCATTTTGTTCGTGATCATCGGACCGAAAGGAATTCGAGCAGACCATCTCGCCCAGATTGCCGGTGCGATGCGCGAAGGTTTCCACCTTGGGGCGCATCTCGTGGATGATGACCTTGATGCCGGCATTGGCGGCCTGCCATGCAGCTTCTGACCCGGCCATGCCGCCGCCGATGATATTGAGTGTTTTGTCCATGCCTCTGATCTAGAGAGCAAGCAGGCAAAAGAAAAGGCCCCGACGCAGCGGGGCCCCTTTCGTCTAGTCTTCTACATCGTCGCCCTGATCGGCGATCCACGCCACGCTGACAACGGTTTCGTCTTTCCCGGTGTCGAAAATCTTGACACCGCCAGCCCCGCGGGACCGGAATGAAATGCCTTCGATGGGAACGCGGATCGACTGCCCTGTCGAGGTTACCAGCATGATCTGGTCAGACAGATCGACCGGGAAAGATGTCACCAACGGACCGCCCCGCATCGCCCTGTCCATCGCGGCAACACCCATGCCGCCGCGCCCGCGAACAGGGTAGTCATGGCTTGACGACAGCTTGCCCGATCCCTTGGCGGTGATGGTCAGGATCAGGTTTTCCGCCGCCGACATCTCGGCGTAGCGTTCCTGGCTGATGGCGCCGGGTGCGGCCTCTTCCTCGTCGTCGTTTTCTGCGTCGTCGGCAAGTCCGGCTACGGCACGCCGCATCTTGAGATACGCGGCGCGTTCCGCGGGATCGGCCTCGAAATGGCGGATGATCGACATCGATACGACCTGATCATCGCCCTGCAACCTGATGCCGCGGACCCCCACCGATGACCGCGAGTTGAACACCCGCACATCCGTGGCAGGGAAGCGGATCGCACGACCCGAGTCCGTAACGAGCATCACGTCGTCATCGTGTGATGCGATGCGCGCATTGATGAGTGTCGTCTCGGCGTGATCGTCTTCGAACTTCATGGCGATCTTGCCGTTGCGCATGACGTTGGTGAAATCCGAAAGCTTGTTGCGCCGCACCGTTCCGGCAGAGGTCGCAAAGACCACCTGCAGGTCGTCCCATTCCTCCTCGGGGCGATCGACGGGCATGATCGCCGCGATGGAAACACCTTGCGGGATCGGCAGTATGTTCACGATGGCCTTGCCGCGGGCGGTGCGGCTGCCGAGCGGCAGGCGCCAGGTCTTGAGTTTGTAGACCATGCCGTCGGTGGTGAAGAACAAAAGCTGCGTGTGCGTATTGGCGACAAAGAGGGTGGTGACCACGTCCTCTTCCTTGGTCTGCATCGAGGACAGCCCCTTGCCGCCGCGCCGCTGAGCGCGGAAGTCCGCAAGCGCCGTTCGCTTGATATAGCCGCCCGAGGTGACAGTGACGACCATGTCTTCCTGTTCGATCAGGTCCTCGTCGTCCATATCGCCGGACCAGTCGGTGATTTCGGTGCGCCGTGGGACGGCGAAGAGGCCACGGACCTCGGTCAGCTCGTCGCGGATGATCTGCATGATACGTTCACGGCTGCCCAGAATCTCGAGGTATTCACGGATCTTGCCCGCAAGCTCTTTCAATTCGTCGGTGACTTCCTTGACACCGATCTGCGTCAGGCGTTGCAGGCGCAGCTCGAGGATCGCGCGCGCCTGCGTCTCGGACAGATTGTAGGTGCCGTCCTCGTTTGCGGTATGGGTCGGATCGTCGATCAGCGCGATGTATTCGAGGATGCTCTCGGCAGGCCAGCGGCGTGTCATCAGGCGTTCGCGCGCGGCGGCCGCGTCAGCGGATGTACGGATCGTCTGCACGACCTCGTCGATATTCGTGACAGCCACGGCCAGACCACACAGCACATGCGCGCGTTCGCGGGCCTTGCGCAACTCGAACGCGGTGCGACGCGCGACAACCTCTTCGCGGAAATCGATGAAAGAGGTCAGGAAATCCCGCAGGGTCAACTGTTCTGGCTTGCCGCCGTTCAGCGCAAGCATGTTGCAGCCGAAATACGTCTGCATGGGCGTGAAACGGAAGAGCTGGTTCAGCACGACCTCAGCCGTGGCATCGCGTTTCAACTCGATCACCACGCGAACGCCTGACCGGTCGGATTCGTCCTGCACGTGCGCGATGCCTTCGATACGCTTGTCCCGGGCCGCCTCTGCGATCCGGTCGATCATCGCGGCCTTGTTCACCTGGTAGGGGATCTCCTCGATGATAATGGCAAAGCGGTCCTTGCGCAGTTCTTCGACGCTGGTTTTCGCCCGCACGATGACCGAGCCACGCCCCTCCAGATAGGCCTTGCGCGCCCCGGAGCGGCCGAGGATGATACCGCCGGTCGGGAAATCGGGGCCGGGGATATAGTCGATCAGAGACTCGGTCGACAGGTCCGGATCGTCGATCAGCGCCAGTGTCGCGTCCACGACTTCGCCAAGGTTGTGCGGCGGGATATTCGTCGCCATGCCGACGGCGATACCGCCGGCACCGTTGACCAGCATGTTGGGAAAGCGCGCGGGCAGGACCGTCGGTTCGCGGTCCTTGCCGTCGTAGTTGTCCTGGAAATCAACGGTGTCCTTGTCGATATCTGCCAGCATGTAGGCCGCGGGCCGGTCCATCCGCACCTCGGTATAGCGCATGGCCGCGGCGCGATCGCCGTCCATCGAGCCGAAGTTGCCCTGACCATCCAGCAACGGCAGAGACATCGAGAAATCCTGCGCCATCCGCACAAGGGCGTCGTAGATCGCACTATCGCCGTGGGGGTGGTATTTACCCATGACATCACCCACGGCGCGCGCGGATTTTCGGTAGGGTTTGTCATAGGTGTTGCCGGATTCGTGCATGGCATAAAGAATACGCCGGTGCACAGGCTTGAGCCCGTCACGCAGATCGGGGATCGCGCGGCTGACGATGACACTCATGGCGTAGTCGAGGTAACTGGTCTTCAGCTCTTCCTCGATCGATACCGACGGACCACTGAAGCCCGGGCGCTCGGGCCGGTTTTCTTCATCGTTATCAGGGGGTTCCGGCGTGTCGCTCACGTGATATACCTGCTGCCTGTGACGCTTCTACATCTGGTTACGCAGATACTATCAGACACTTGATATGGGGCGCAATGACCGATCCCGCCAAGTCTTGGCAGCCAGGGCCACAGAATGATAACATACTGTTTTTGTTGACAGATCGCGACAGCTACCGCTCAAATGAGGGATCACGGCCAAAAAGACGGGAAACGCGATGACCACAGAAACCGAATTGATGCTGAAAGGGTACGGGCTGACGACGGCGGAATTGTTCTACCACATGCCGGATCATCCCCATGTCCTGAACACCTTCATCTGGCAGGATTACGACCTCGCACCGGACCACAACAAGCTGCTGGAATTCATCAGCTACTGGCACGACGAGATCGAAGGCCCGTTACACTCTGTCCGGTTCGTACACCGCAAGGCGATCGGTGCCGGCGCATGGCGGCACGTCACCGGAGAATTCACCTATCACTAGCGGTGGATGTTTATCAGGCGCTCTTCGGCCATGAAGCCGAAGCGCCGGACCGTCTGACCATGCCGAACAGATCACGCGGGTCATCGGGGTCGGCGATGAGGTCGAGATCGATATAGAACGGCGTTCCCGCAATCTTGTCATGGACATAGCGCAGGGCGCTGAAATCCTCGATCGCGAAGCCGACACCGTCGAAAAGGGTGACTTCGGTCGCCGATGTCCGTCCTTTGGCGGTCCCGTCGATCACCTGCCAGAGCTCGGTGACGGGATGGTCCTCGGGCATCTGCTGGATCTCGCCCTCGATGCGGGTCTGCGGCGGGTATTCAACGAAAACACTGGCGCGCGCGACGATATCGCGGTGCAGTTCGGTCTTGCCGGGACAATCGCCACCGATGGCGTTTATGTGCACGCCGCCACCGACCATGTTGTCGGTCAGGATGGTCTGCATATCCTTGTCTGCGGTCGCCACCGTAATGACATCGGCGCCCTCGATCGCCTCCTCGGGTGTGGCGCAGGGCGTGATGGTAAAGCCCAGCCCCTCGAGGTTCGCCATGCATTTTCGCGTGGCGGCGGGGTCGATATCATAGAGGCGGATATCGTCGATCCCGCAGACTGCCTTGATGGCGAGGCACTGGAACTCGGATTGCGCACCATTGCCGATCATCGCCATTGTTCGCGCGTCCTTCCGCGCGAGGTGTCTGGTGGCGACCGCCGACATCGCGCCGGTGCGCAATGCGGTCAGGATGGTCATCTCGGAAAACAGCATCGGATAGCCGGTATCGACATCGGACAGGACACCGAAGGCGGTGACCGTCTGCAGCCCCTCCTTCATGTTCTTGGGGTGGCCGTTGACGTATTTGAACCCATAATGCTGGCCGTCCGATGTCGGCATCAGTTCGATCACGCCGACGTCCGAGTGGCTGCCGACGCGCGGGGTCTTGTCGAAAAGGGGCCACCGCGCGAAGTCGCGCTCGATCTCGCCGGCCAGATCCGCAAGAAAGGTTTCGATACCGATATGATGTACGAGCCGCATCATGTTATCGACGCTGACAAAGGGCACCATGGCGCGTTCGGATGCTTTGAGGGTCATTTCTTGCTCCGTGTCGGGCGGTCGAACACACGGCGGCCCAGAAGGGACGCGGTCAGTTCCACCATGAGATTTGCCGTCATGCCGTGGTCATCGAGGAAAGGATTCAGCTCGACCAGATCGAGCGAAGTCACAAGCCCGCTGTCCGAGAGCATTTCCATCACCAGATGCCCCTCGCGCACTGTCGCGCCGCCGGGCACGGTGGTGCCCACGGCGGGGGCGATCGAAGGATCGAGGAAATCAACGTCGAGCGACACGTGCAGCATGCCATTCTCTGCCGCGACGCGATCAAGAAAGACCTGCAGCGGCGCGCTGATCCCTTCTTCGTCGATACGGCGCATATCAACCAATTCGACATCGCCGTCGACAAGGATCGCGTGTTCCGCGGTATCCACCGACCGCAGACCGATCATGCAGATGTTGCGGCTCAGGACCTGTGCGGGCAGGGGCGGGTAGGCGGTAAAGCCCTCCCGTCCCGTAACATAGCCGACAGGCGTGCCGTGCAGGTTCCCGCTGTCGGTCGTCTGCGGCGTATGGATGTCACTATGCGCATCGAGCCACAGAGCGAAGAACGGCCGGCCGACGGTTTGCGCATGTGCGGCCATACCGGCCACCGTGCCGGCAGCCAGCGCATGATCGCCCCCCATGAAAATCGGCATGCCGCGCGGGGCGGCCTCTTGGGCGGCCTCCATGAGCGTGATCGTCCAGCCCACGTTTTCCGCCAGCTTCCAAATATTGCTGTCCAGGGGCTCGGGCACCGCGACTTCGCGCGGGGCGAGGTTGCCGGCGTCCTCGACCGTATGGCCAAGGGCAGTGATCACCTCGGCAAGGCCTGCGGTGCGGTAGGCGTCAGGGCCCATCAGACAACCGCGGCGGCGTTTGCCGCAGTCCACCGGTGCGCCGATCAGGATGCAATGTTTTTGTGTCATAGCTCACAATTGCCCGGAAACGCGGTTGGATGAACCCCGCATTTTGTGCAATACGGGCAACAACCGATCATACTGGGCAGCAGAAATGGACGAACTGGACACTCGATTGATCATGGCACTCAAGCGAAACGCGCGCGCCTCGCTGTCAGAGCTTGCGGGAATACTCGGGGTCACACGCAGCACTGTCCGCGTGCGGCTGGAAAAGCTGGTTCAGCGCGGCGAGATCGCAGGATTCACCGTGCTGACACGCTCGGATGTGCGTCCCGATCCGGTTCGTGGCCTGATGATGCTGGAAATCGCAGGCCGTGGCGCGGACAGGGTCATCCGATCCCTGCAACGCCTGCCAGAGGTGCGCGCCGTGCATTCCACCAACGGGACGTGGGATCTGATCGCCGAGGTGGGGACAGACACGCTGGAGCACTTCGATCAGGTGCTCAGCACGATCCGGCGGCTCGACAGCGTGACACGCTCTGAAACGAATCTGCTTTTATCAACGCGTCGATAGGCGCGCGGCGATGATCCAGCCGATCACGAGGGCAAAGGAAAAGAGCGCGTTCCAGGACGCCATGGACAGCGTCAGGAACTCCCAGCTGACCTGATCGCACATCACCACGCGCGGACCTTCGATTGCCAGCAGGTCCGACCCGCTCAGACCATCGAGCCCGCCTTGGCCCGAACAACTGGCCGGCCCCTCCCACCAACCGCGTTCGACACCGGTGTGGTAGACCCCGATCAGTGCAGTCGTCAGGGCAGCAAGCGCCCCGAGAAGTGGCAGGGTCGCCCCCCCGACGCGCAGTGCGACAAGCCCGATGACGACCGCCACCATATGCGGCCAGCGCTGCCACAGGCACATCGCGCAAGGCGGGTAGCCGAGCGCCTGAAAGATATAAGCCCCGGCCAGTAGCGCCGCAGAGCCGCCCGCGGCCAGAAACACCCAGAGATTTCGTGTCATAACAGCCCCAACAGTGCGAAACCCGCAATCAACAGGATGCAGAAGACAATGAAAACAAGGCCAAGTCGCCTCTCGATGAAGTCACGGATCGGCGCCCCGAAATGATAGAGCAACAACGCCACCAGAAAGAAGCGCAGCGCGCGCGCAAAGATCGACGACACGATGAACACAGGGACCGAAAGCCCCGTCAGGCCGGAACCGATGGTGA
>Ga0207419_1000307_pt1 | contig 41527 bp, 30 predicted proteins | sample ElkSloMetagenome_4_FD_184723 | JGI IMG/M metagenome (GOLD analysis project Ga0207419, IMG submission 184723) | Hot spring microbial communities from Elkhorn Slough, Monterey Bay, USA - MD2A (version 2) | ecosystem: Environmental > Aquatic > Marine > Intertidal zone > Estuary: Microbial mat ...
TCAGGCGCCGACTCGGGCGCAGACCGTGGCTCGGGCGCGGATTGCGAGGTCTGCGTCGATGGCGCAGATGTTTCATTATCTGAGCCGCCGCAGGCTACGAGCACAAGACAGGCCGTGGAAATCATCAAGCAGTTCAAGCACACACGTTTAAACGACATAGTCATTCAGCTCCATTGATTAAAAAAAGTTAGAGGGTTCAGCCCTCGAACAACCCGTTACTTTGACACGAAGGCCCAGCAATCGCAAACCGGGTAAGAATTGTTAGCGCGGGCGAAGCTATGATTTAGCGGCCTCGGAGGGTTTTTCCACTGAATAGAAAGCGCTCAGTCGATCCAGAGTCATTCGACCGGCACGCGCACCCAACCCTCCATCAAAATACGCGCGCTGCGGCTCATGCTGACCTTGTTGACGCCCCAATGACCATCGACCAGGGCGGCATCAGCTCCAACCTTGAGCGTACCGGACGGATGCCCGAAGCAGATCGAGGCCTGTTCCCTGCCGCCGGCGGCCTCGAACACGAGCGTGCCCGGAATGGCGCAAGCCGAGGCGATGGCCACGGCGGCCGTTCCCATCATGGCGTGATGCAGCTGACCCATAGACATGGCTCGAACGTTCAGGTCGATGGCGGTTGCGGAAACGCCCTGACCGCTGGAGGTGGTGTAATCACGTGGTGCCGCGACCCAGGCCAGTTTCGGCGTGTGCTGGCGACCAGCGGCCTCATCGACGTGCTTGATCAGGCCCATATGCACCGCGCCGTGGGCACGAATCCGCTCCAGCCGCAGCAGCTGCTCCGCATCGGAATTGATTACGGTTTGGAGTTCGGTACCGTCGAAGCCCAAATCCTCGGCGCGCAGGAAGATGGTCGGGATTCCCGCATTGATGAAAGTGGCCTTCAGAGTTCCCTCCCCGGGGACGTCAAAGGAATCCACGAGCTTGCCGGTTGGGAACAACGCGCCATCGCCATCGGCTGGGTCAAGAAAATCAATCTGCACCTCCGCGGCTGGAAAAGTCACGCCATCGAGAATGAATCCCCCGGTTTCCTGGACCTCGCCGCCACTCATGGGAACGTGGGCGACGATCTGCTTGCCGATATTGGCCTGCCAGATCCGCACCTGACAGATGCCCTGATCGGGAATCCGTTCCGCTGCGACCAGACCCAGCCGAATCGCACATGCCCCAACCGCAGCCGTCAGATTGCCGCAGTTGCCGGACCAGTCGATAACAGGCTTGTCGATGGCCACCTGACCAAACAGATAGTCAACGTCCTGATCTGGCTGATCGGAGCGCGACAGAATCACCGTCTTGCTTGTGCTTGAGGTCGCACCACCCATGCCGTCGGTGTGCTTGCCGTAGGGGTCGGGCGAACCGATCACGCGTAGGAGCAGGGCATCCCGCCCAGGACCAGGCGCCTGCGCCGCCTCAGGAAGATCCTCCAGCCGGAAGAACACCCCTTTGCTGGTGCCGCCACGCATGTAGGTCGCCGGAATTCGGAGTTGTGGTGAGTAGTTCATGACTGCAGACTCTCTGGAGCTATTCTTCGTGGGCTTCGTACTCTTCTTCTCGTTCGTCGTGTTGTCGCTTTTTAACTCGATGTGTCAAGCAGCTTCGACGTCTTCTAGGAAATCCTGGGCAAAGCGCTGGAGAACTCCGCCGGCCTCGTAGACGCTGAGCTCTTCGCGGGTGTCGAGTCGGCACATGACTGAGACGTCGACCGTTTCACCATTCGTTCGGTGAATGCGCAGCGTCAGGGTTCTGCCGGGGGCGATGTCGCCGATCACATCGTAGGTTTCGCTGCCGTCAAGGGCCAGGGTCTTGCGGGTGGTGCCGGGCTCGAATTCCAGCGGCAGCACGCCCATCCCGATCAAATTGGTCCGATGAATTCGCTCGAAGCCTTCGGCGACGATAGCTTCGACGCCGGCCAGGCGAACACCCTTGGCCGCCCAATCGCGCGACGAACCCTGGCCGTAATCGGCGCCGGCTATGATGATCAGGGGCTGCTTGCGCTGCATGTAGATCTCGATCGCATCCCACATCCGCATCACTCCCCCATCCGGCTCAAGGCGGGTCAGTGATCCCTGCTTGACGTCGCCGTCAATCACGGCCATGGCGTTGATCAGGCGAGGATTGGCGAAGGTCGCCCGCTGCGCCGTCAGATGGTCGCCGCGATGTGTCGCGTAGGAATTGAAGTCCTCTTCAGGCACGCCCATGCTCGTTAAGTACTCGCCGGCCGCGCTGTCGGGCAGGATGGCGTTGGATGGCGACAGATGGTCGGTGGTGATGTTGTCGCCGAGGAGCGCTAGCGCTCGCATTCCGGTCAGGGCCGGCTCGGCGGCCAGAGCACCCTCCCAGTAGGGGGGACGACGGATGTAGGTGCTCTTCTCCCGCCATTGGTAGAGCGGGTCGACCTTCTTTACGCGCTTAAAGGTGGTGCCGAACATCGGTTCATAGACTTTTCGGAACTGCTCGGGTTTCACGCTCTGGGCCACAATGTCGTCGATCTCTTCGTCGCTGGGCCATAAATCTTTCAGGGTGACGGGATTACCGTCAGCATCCTGCCCCAGCGCGTCGCGCTCGATGTCGAAGCGCACGCTTCCGGCGATCGCGTAGGCCACTACCAGCGCCGGCGAGGCCAGGAAAGCCTGTTTAGCGTAGGGATGGATGCGGCCATCGAAGTTTCGGTTGCCGGACAGAACGGCTACCGAATAAAGATCGCGATCAATGATTTCCTTCTGGATGACCGGGTCCAGCGCACCGCTCATGCCGTTGCAGGTCGTGCAGGCGAAGGCCACGATGCCGAAACCGAGCTGCTCGAGTTCGCTGAGTAGTCCGGCGTCTTCCAGATACAGACGAACCGCAAGCGATCCAGGTGCAAACGAGGACTTGACCCAGGGCTTGCGTAGCAGGCCCAGAGCATTGGCCTTCTTGGCCAGTAAACCAGCGGCGATCACGTTTCTCGGATTCGAGGTATTGGTGCAGCTGGTGATCGCCGCGATGATGACCGCACCATCCGGCATCGTGCCGTCGGCAGGTTCGTCGTAGGCATGGGCGATCCCGCGCTCCTCTAGATCGGTTGTAGCCAGGCGCTTGTGCGGGCTAGACGGCCCGGCCATATTGCGGCCTACGCTGGAGAGATCGAATCGAAGGGTCCGTTCGTACTCGGCCGTTTCGATATCGTCGGCCCAAATTCCAGTGTGTCGAGCGTAATCCTCAACCAGCTTCACGCGCGCCTCGTCCCGGCCGGTCAGGGTCAGATAATCGATGGTTTGGCGATCGATATGGAACATGGCGGCCGTGGCGCCGTATTCAGGCGTCATATTAGAAATGGTGGCCCGATCGCCGACGGTCAAGGCCGCTGAACCCTCGCCAAAAAATTCAAGCCAGGCACCAACGACGCGCTCCTGGCGTAGAAATTCGGTCAGGGCAAGCACGATGTCCGTCGCGGTGATACCGGGCTGCGGCTGACCTGTCAGCTCGACACCAACGATGTCAGGAAGGCGTAGATAGGAGGCGCGCCCCAGCATCACGTTCTCAGCTTCCAGGCCACCAACGCCGATTGCGATCACGCCGAGTGAGCACACGTGTGGTGTATGACTGTCGGTTCCGACCAGGGTGTCGGGAAAGGCAAGGCCATCGCGCATCTCCACCACGGTACACATCCGTTCAAGATTGATCTGGTGCATGATGCCGTTGCCCGGCGGAATCACATCGACATTGTCGAAGGCCTCGCGTGTCCAGTTGATAAAGTCGAATCGATCCGCGTTGCGCCGATCTTCGATGGCGCGATTCTTCTCGAAAGCGTCTTTCTCAAACCCTGCATGCTCGACTGACAAGGAATGATCGACGATGAGCTGAACCGGGACCACCGGATTGACCTGGGCCGGATCACCACCCTTGTCGGCAATCGCATCGCGCAACCCGGCCAGATCTACCAGCGCGGTCTGACCCAGAATATCGTGGCAGACGACGCGCGCCGGATACCAGGGGAAATCCAGATCGCGCTTGCGCTCGATGATCTGCTTCAGGGATGCCTCGAGCTGCTCGGGCGGGCACCGTCGAACGAGGTTCTCGGCCAGCACCCTCGCGGTGTAGGGGAAACGCTCCCAGGCACCAGCTTTCAGCTGATTGACGGCTTCGCGAGCATCGTAGTAGTCCAGCTCGTCGTAGCCTGGAAGACGTTTGCGATAGCGAGTGTTGTTCATGGGCACGACGTCTCTGAAGTGTGTAGCACTCATGATAAAGGATTCGGATTTCTCGCTTTTGACTCGGCTTCAGCTAGTCTTCGCCTATGCCAGATCAATTCAAGCCGCCATGGACGCCCCTGGAGTCCCTGAAGCCGACGCTTAGGAACGCCGGCTACGCTCTGCTGGATCCCTCGTCCGTATGCCGTTGGGCAGGCGCTGATCCATCAGAGCTCGCTGAACTCGCCGGCCACTGGGCTCGACTTCCACCCGACCCTCATCTGCGCGACGGCGGGCGCTATCGGCGACGACGTCACAGCTGCTGCATTATCGAGTGCGATTCGATCGCACCCGTCCCCCATCGCGCTCACTGGCAGCCCTTGGCCTACAACGCCCTGCACGGCGGCATGCAACGCTGGTTCGAGCCAATCGAGCCCGCTATGCTGGGGCGGCCGTGCTGGGGCGCACTGCTGAGGGCTCTGGCTCGAGAGTGCTCCAGTTTGCATGGGACCCAACCCTGGTACGTCGAGGCACATCCGTTTCGCATCGATACCACCGATGGGATTGGCCGACCCACTCCCGAGGGCGCCCACCGCGACGGCGTTGATCTGGTGGCGATCTTCATGATTGATCGGCAGGGAATCAAAGGCGGAGAAACACGCGTCTTTGATGCCGCAGGCCCTGACGGACTGAGGTTTACCCTGCCCGGCCCCTGGTCATTGCTGCTTCTCGACGACCATCGGGTTATTCACGAGTCCACTCCCATTCAGCCCACCAGGCCTGATGCCCTGGGCTGGCGCGACACCCTGGTCGTGACACTGCGCGGTGGCGCGTTTCAGGACGGCGCAGACGTCGTTGTATCCGCTTGTTGAAATTTCGCGGATGCAATTGACAATGATTCGCATTGCGATATACTTAAGGCCATGTATTTATGTGTCTGCAACGCAATCACCGTCGACACCGTCCGCGATTTGGCGGCGGAGGGCCTGAGTTTCGACGAAATTCAGGCCTTGACCAACTGCTCAGGGAGCTGTGGAAGCTGTCTTGAATATGCCGAATCGGTGGTTGATCAGTCCCGACATGCCGTTTTGGCGACTCTGCCGGTCTCATTGACCACGCGCTGAGCCCCCTTAGACGTGTCGATGTCCAACCCGCCGTTCAGGCGGTTTGGTATTCTTGTGGTCGCGATCCCGCTGTTCTCCCCTTTTCCAGACAGGACATCACAATGAAAGGCGACCCCAAGGTAATCGAACTTCTCAACCAGGCTCTGAAGGCCGAACTGACGGCCATCAATCAATATTTTCTGCATTCCCGCATGTACGAAGACTGGGGTCTAAAGCTTTTGGCCGCCAAAGAGTACGAAGAATCGATTGATGAAATGAAGCACGCAGACGAGATCATTAAGCGCATTCTTTTCCTTGAAGGACTGCCAAATCTTCAGGATCTTGGGCGGCTCCGTATCGGTGAGAATCCGCGGGAAATGCTGGAATGCGACTTATCGCTGGAAGAAGAGGCCATCCCAATGTACCGGGACGCCGTAGAGTACTGCGAGTCCGCGCGCGATTACGTCAGCCGCGACCTCTTCCAGACCATTCTCGATGATGAGGAAGGCCATTACGACTGGCTCGAAACGCAGATCGAATTGATGGATCGCGTCGGTGAGAACAACTACCTGCAGTCGCAGATGGGTGAGCTCTGACGCCTAATCCCGACCGACTTATCCAAAAAAAGGCCCGCAACTGCGGGCCTTTTTTATTTACTGCGCTAAGAAAAACTCGCTGCCGACGCAGCGCCCATTCAAGCCTGCGGCCTGAGAGGCTGCCAAGCTCTAGTTATTCAAAACGATCGGCGAAAACCGTATCGGGAACGTCAAGGGTGAAGTCGATATCGCTAATCACCCCCGTGGCACTGACGACCACCGCCTGACCTGTTAGAGGATGACATTCACCACCACAGGGTGTATCCCCGAGAGTGACGTCGGCTAGGTCCAGAGCATTCACCGTATGGGCGTAATAGGTGCCCGCGGGCAGGCCCTCGAGCAGATACCTCCCCTGTGAATCGCTGCGCTGAACGCCAGCCAGCCGGCCCTCATCATCGAAGAAGCGCACTTCAACCTGAACCAGAGGGTCGTCGTTCGGCCGACGAACCCGGCCACTGACGCCGGCACCCTTCAACAGGCTGAAATCGGTTCCGCCAACGTTCGTTCCCGCGATGGTCACCAAGGCACCCTGGCCAAGATCGCAATCCAGAGGACAAGGAATGTCCTGGTAGAGCTCGTTGATGTAATTCCCAGCCACGCCTCGTTGCTGTCCGCTAGCGGTTGCCACGTAGTAGCTGCCGTCCGGCAGGCTGGCGGCAGTCTGATAATCGCCCAGGCCGTCTGTTACACCCGCCGCTGCGAGCTCCCCATCCAGCGTGCGCACATAAACACTGGCGCCTATTATGGGCTCGCCGCTGAGCTCGTCTGTCACTCGGCCAGAGATGCTCGCACCACGATCCAGGGTGACCCCGATGCCCGTCGCTCCCTGCCCTTGCCCCCTTGGCGAACCGAGGACGATGGGAGTGCCTAGGGCGGGAATATCACAGGCACCTGCCGGACAAGGCACACCGGCATAGAGTTCATCAATCAAGCCGAGATTGTTTTCGATCAGTAGGAAATACGTGCCGTCGGCAAGTCCATCGAAGACCCAAGCGCCCTCGGAAATAGAGAAGACATCCAGCTCAATGCCGTTTTCGTCAAGCAGACGCGCACTGCCCGAGATCAGAGGATTGCCAAATTGATCGGTGGCCGTACCCGATATCGACCCCCCCGGCGAGAGCGAAAAGTCGATTCCCGACGCCGTTGCCCCTGAAATAGCGACCGAGGTTCCCGCCGTCAGCGCACATGGCGTAGGCGAGCAGGTGCTGCCACCAAACACGGCATCAACAAATCCACCGGTATTGAGCGTGCGCACTTTGTAGCTGCCGTTCTCAAGCCCGCTGATTGAATAATCGCCGCTTGCGTTAGTGATCGCGCGACCGGAAACGAATCCGGAAACATCGAAGGCAAGAACCTCGACCGCGGGCAAGCCGCTCGCACCGTTCGTCACGCGTCCGCTGATGCCACCGCCGGCGGGAAGATTGAAGTTGACAGAGCCGACCGACGTGCTGCCGGCGACAGTGACCGGGTCGCCGTTGAGGATATCGCAGTAGCCGCTGCAATTATTGTCATCCCAGAGTTGCGAAACGTGGCCAGGAACGTTGACGATTCGCACGAAAAAATCGCCGTCGGGCAATTCGTTGATCTCATAGTTGCCCGATGGATTGGTCGGCCCCTGAAATACGGGCACCCCACTGTCGTTATAGACCTGAGCCGTTGCGCCAACGGCGACGGAGCCGCTGGCCAGGACGTTTCCGCTGATCGAGGCGCCGGGCGCCAGATCGAGCACATTGCCCGAAGAGGTAGCGCCCGAAGCGATGGTAATCAAAGTGCCGTTGAGGCCGTTACAGGCCGTTGGACACGGGGTCCCGCCGAAGGTTTGATCAACATAAGCCGGTGTCTCACGGGTCACGACGTGATAATCGCCCGCCGCCAGTGCCTCGAATTCGTACTGGCCCAAAGCATTGGTGGTCGTTTCGAATGCCACGGCACCCCGATCATCGAGCAGCTGGACGCGGACGCCGGATAGCTTATTCACGGGCGCGAGCCGATCATTGACCTCACCGCTAATGGCCGCACCAGGTGAGAGATCGAGAGCCAGACCTGACACGGAAGCGCCCGCCGCCAGGACGATCGGATCCCCCCTGCGCACCTGGCAGGCATCGCCGACGCAAGGCCCCGCGTTGTAGAGCACGTCAGCATGACCAAAGGCGTTGCGCGTTCGCAGGTAGAACTCGCCGGAAGCAAGGCTATTGAACTCAAAGCTGCCGTCGGCCGCAGACAGTGTGGAGCCGATCAGATTGCCGATGGCGCCATACACCTCGACTGTCGCGTTAGCCAAGGGCGCACCGCTGAGGGTGACCGTGCCCGACAGTGCCGCCGACTGCACCAGATCGAAGTCGATGTTGTTGACGGCAGCGCCTTCGACCACGCTGATCGGAGTGCCGTTGACCGGGTCACAAAAGGGAGTACAAGAAGCACCGGAATGAAGCTGGTCCTGGTAACCAAGCAGATTACGGGTGCGAACAAAATAGTTCCCCGCGGGCAAGGCCTCGAGTCGGTAGTTGCCCTGAACATCCGTGCTGTCCGAGCCAACACGTCGAGCCAGGGTGTCATAGACCTCAACCACAACGCCCGCCAGATCGTTGCTGGTGCCGCTGTCGCGGACTTGCCCTTCGATACGACCGCCCTGACGCAAACTGAAATCAACACCGCCAATATTGCTAGCGACTACCGTCAGGGCAGTGCCTGCGCCTGTTACGTTGCATTGAAGCCGAGGGCAATCGATATCGTCATAGAGCTCGTCGACATAGTTATCGCCAAAGGTCGAAACGTTTCGTGTGCCATAGGTCGACGCAAAAAACGTATCTGCCGGGAATCCTGTTCGACTGCGATAGAAACCTTCTCCGTCCAGTCCGCTGAAGCCGGCGTAATTTCCGGATGTTCCGTAGAACGAGATGATGTTTGCGCGGCCCCGCGCCGCGATATCGGGCGCAACGCCGGTAACCGCATCTGTCACGGTACCGGAAATCACCGGCCCTCGCGGCAGCGTGGCTGAAATGCCGGGCAAAACGGTTCCAGCAGTAACGAACACCGTCGGAAGCAGACTCTGATCGCAGGATCCACGTGCGCAGGGCGAGCCACCGAAGGCCGTGTCGATGAACCCGAGGTGAGAACTGGTTCCGAACGTGGCCTTGTAGGATCCCGGCTGGAGCCCGTTGATCGAGTAATTCCCGAATTCATCACTGAGGCCTTGAGCCGCCAGCTGCCCCGCGAACGGACCCGAGGCGACCCAGAGCTCGAGACGAGAAATGAACGTAAAACCGAGAATTTCGGTCGTCTGCGCATCGCTGAGCGTGCCGCTCAATCCACCGCCAGGCGCAAGATTAACGTCGGTGCCGGTCAGTGCGTCACCCGCGTTAACCCTGATGGGTGTTCCGAAGTCGCCGCAGCGACTGGCCGGGCAATTCACATCACCGAGATAACCCCGCTGCAGCCCGGGAGTCACGTCCTGATCCGGAACAATTTCAAGGAAAAAGGTGCCTTCCGCAAGTCCGTTGACCGTATAGTTTCCGGCCGCGTCGGTTTGTGTCGAGGCCCCGCCCTGCAAACTGTTGTAGACCCGAACGTTGGCCCCTTCAACCGGCGTGCCGCCGTTCTGCCGGCGCACCGTGCCGGATACGCTGTTGCCGGCACCAAGATCGAAGTTCAGCACTTGCGGGGCCGTGCCGAGGGCGATCGTTGCGCCGACTTCGGACGAACAGGACAGGCCGAAACAATCAATCGCTGGGTACACCTGTCCGATTCGATCAGGATGGAAAACGACAATTCGGTAATCGGTGGCGCGGAGCGCGTCGAAGCTATAGGTGCCCGTGCTATCGGTCAGTTCACTGGAACTACTGAAGAAGCCGTCGTCGGAGACTACTTGGACAAAAGCACCCTCTAGCGGGGTAGAACCGTCGGCCTCGAAGATCGTCCCGCTTAGTCCGGAGCCGGCCTCGAGAGTAAAATCGATCGTTGTCGGGTTGACCGTATCGCTTACAGTCAGAAACGCGACTGGCAGTTGCTGACACTCGAATCCCTCGCAGTTCTGGCCGTCATGCAGCTTATCGAGTCGACCCGTCGCGGCGAAATCCGTTGCATAGACTCTGTAGTCACCGGGAGGCAATGCCGTGAACAAGGTGTAGTTCCCGAGGGCGTCGGTCAAAGCCGATCCACGAACATTGCGGTTCCTGGACAGGATCTGGATGCTGATGTTCGGCAGCGGAACCGAGGCGCTATCGCTGACGTTGCCGGTGATTCGAATGCCTCGCTCCAGATCGAAGTCATGTGTGGACAGAGTGCCACTGCCCACTTCGATGACCTGGCCACCATAGAAGGGCGAACACAGCCGCTCATTGGCGCAGGTGATATCCGGCCAGGCCTCTCGAACGTGCTCTGGATGACCGTTGGTCTGAAGCACGTAGCGCCCTGGAGGCAGGTTCAGGCTGTAGTTTCCGGCACCATCGATCGGTGCAGAGAACGAGTTAAAGACATCGACACCGAAGGGAATGGCATTGACAAATCCCTGCGGAATAACTGAAGGGTTGCCTGCTTCAGTCACGGTGCCCTGCAAGATTCCGCTCGGGCCACGGGATTCGCCCGAGTCAGGCGAAGAATCCAACGAGGATCTATCCAGCGGCAGGCTGAGCATCCATTCCAGTCGCTCTCGATCGGCCCCGTCCAGCGAGACCAGCCCGGCCTCGAACTGCATCAGCAACTCCGCGGCCCGTTTAGCCGTCTCGATGTGGAGAGCCCCCCTGGAATCTGCAAGGGATTCGCGACTGGCCTGTATCGCCACCGCCTGCCGCCAGAGCTGATCTACCTCAGCGTCTGCTGGTGTGGCCTGAGCCATTGGGGCAATGGCCAACATGGCAAGTGCGCCGATTAGGTATCGGATAGCAAGCATTCTCACATCAAATCTCCACAGATGATCAGTCATTAGTCGATCGTAGTCCCCCGCCAAACACCGAGGGTACACGGACGCTCCAGGGATTTCCTGGCTTATTAGTACTACATCGGGAAACAGAGCAAATCTCTGCCACTCGCTTTTCGTTTCATTCGGGCCATGCGGCCCGAGTGAAATTAACCGGCGCATCCTCCGTCACCCGAACGTTATCTTCGATCCGAATACCGCCGAACGGCTTGAAAGACTCGACTCGCGACCAATCGACGAAGCGACCCTCCGGGCTGGCCTTGAGACGCTCCAGCAGGGTTGGAATGAAATAAAGGCCGGGCTCGATGGTAACCACGTTTCCGGATTCAAGCTCGCGAGTCAGACGCAGCGCCGGATACTGTTCAGGCGGTGCCAGAGGCTTGCCCTCGGACGAAAGCAGGCCGGCAACATCGTGAACCTGGACCCCGAGGAAATGGCCGAGACCATGGGGCATGAAATAGCCGCTCACGCCCGACTCCACCATGGACTGAGGGCTCATCTTGACGATGTCGGCCTGTTCCAAGATTCCGGCAACGGCAAGCTGAGTTTCATGATGCAGGTCGACAAAGGAGTTTCCGACCCGAGCTTGATCTGCCAGTCGCTGCTGCGCCTGGTCCATTGCCTTAATCAGATCCGCGAACTCAGAAGACCCATCGGCCGCCCAGGTTCGCGTGATATCTGAGGCATAGCCATGGCAGTGAGCGCCGGCGTCGATCAGAAAACTGTGCCGAGATTCCGGGGCACCGGACTGTCGATGCTGATAGTGCAATACCGCCGCGTGCTCATTGAGACCGACTATGCTGTTGTAGGGGAGGTGATCCTGATCCAGGCCAGCGGCAGCAAGATAGGCCAGGTGAATCTCTAGCTCGCTCCCGCCGGCGTCAAAACAGTTCGCAGCGGCCAGGTGAGCCGAAACACCTATCCGATTGGCTTCTTCGATGCATTGGCACTCCCACTCAGTCTTTCGGGTCCGGCTTTCATGCAGCCTCTGCAGCAGGGCTTCTGGATTCAGATCACCCGTCCCGAGTACGCTTTCGAGGTCGCTTCGACGGCCGATCACCGCGAAGGCGCGCTCCCGCCCGAAGCAGTCCTGCCAGTCCTCCGAGCTGCGACAAATTCGAATGTCGAACTGTTCGGACCACCATCCGGCTGGCGGGTCAGGCGGGACGTGCCAGAAATCATCGGGCTGGCAGAACCAGAGTCGAGGCCTTTGCCCGATTCGAATCTCCAGCAGGCTGTCCTCGGCAAATGGTTGGGGAACCCAGGCAACGAAGGGCGCGTTGGCGCGAAACGGCGGGGAATGATCATCCAGAAAGCGCATCTCCGAGCGCCCGGAATGGATTAACAGAGCGTCGTAGCCGAGTTCGCTCAGGATCTGATCGGTGTGCTGGCGTCGGGACTCGATGTGGCGCAGGTAAAGCTGCGCGTCAGGATCGGACATGAATTTCTCCGTGATGCGTTAGACTTTAATCCTTTCATTGTAGCGCCCCAGCGGTACTGACCCCTGTTCGTAAGAATGAGCCTATGAGCATCCAGATTTACAACACCTTGACCCGCCGAAAAGAGCGCTTTGAGCCCCTCGACCCCGAGCGAGTAACGCTCTACGCCTGCGGCCCGACAGTCTATAACTTCGCCCATATCGGGAATGCCCGACCGGCGGTAATCTTTGATCTGCTTCGAAAGGTTTTGGCCTTACGCTACAGCAACGTGGTCTATGCCAGAAACATCACGGATGTCGATGACAAGATCAATCAGGCGGCCGCCGAACAGGAGGTGGATATCGACGTCATTGCTCAGCGCTATACCGATGCCTATCACAAGGATATGGACGCGCTGGGCGTCCAGCGACCCACCATCGAACCGCGAGCGACCGACCACATCGCCGAGATCATCGCCATGATCGAGCGCCTCTTGAGCTCCGGCCATGCCTACGCGGCGGAAGGGCATGTCCTGTTCAATATCGAATCATTCCCCGATTACGGGGCGCTTTCCCGGCGCGATCGACGGGAAATGCTTGCCGGCGCTCGGGTCGACGTCGCTCCCTACAAGAAAGGCCCGGGCGACTTCGTTCTCTGGAAGCCCTCTGATCAGAACCAGCCGGGTTGGAACAGCCCGTGGGGTCGAGGCCGCCCCGGCTGGCATATCGAATGTTCGGCGATGAGTGCTGCTCACTTAGGCGCGGTGATCGACATCCACTGCGGTGGTCAGGATCTTGTTTTTCCGCACCACGAAAATGAGGTAGCTCAGAGTCGGTGCGCTCATCAAACCGAAATATTCGCGCACTACTGGATGCACAATGGCTTTGTCACCGTCGAAAAACGCAAGATGTCGAAAAGTCTCGGCAACACGCTCACGGTGCACCAGCTGCTCAAGCATTGGCCTGGGGAAGCGCTGAGATACGTGCTCCTATCCGCCCATTACCGCCAGCCGCTGGACTGGTCCGATGCGGTGCTCGAACAAGCGGTCGCCACCCTTGACCGCCTTTACGGACTGCTCCGAGACCACGCCTCCGAACAGGCAACAATCGAGCCGGACACTGCAGTGGTCAACGCCCTAGAGGATGATCTGAATACACCCACCGCGCTGGCCGCGGTTAATGGCCTGGCGCGCGAGCTGGCACGGGCACCGGATGCGGACACGCCCCGCCTGGCCGCAACGCTCAAGGCGAGCGCTGGGCTAATGAACCTGCTGCAGCAGGAGCCGGAGCACTGGTTTCAGCATCGGCAGGCCGAGATTAGCCTGGACGATGCCTCGATCGAAGGCCTGATCAATCAACGAGATCAGGCACGCAGCGCACGCGACTTCGCTGAAGCCGACCGAATTCGCGACGAATTGGCGGCACAAGGCATCACGATCAAAGATGGGCCAGACGGTACCCGTTGGGAGGTAGCCAGCCGATGAGCATTGAGCAGGCGCAGCAGGAGATTATTGATGAGTTCGATTTATTCGACGACTGGATGGACCGCTATCAGTACCTGATCGACCTCGGCAAAGCCTTACCGCCGCTCAAAGAGGCTGAGAAGACCGACGATCGCCTGCTAGCAGGCTGCCAGTCGCAGGTCTGGCTGATTAGCGAGGGCGAAGCCGATCGCCTTGTGTTTCGTGCCAATTCAGATGCGGCCATTGTTTCCGGGCTAATATCCCTTCTGCTGCGAGTTTATTCAGATCGAAGCGCCAAAGAGATTCTCGCTTCGGAACCGCGTTTTGTGGAAGCCATAGGGCTCAGTGAGCACCTCTCGCCGACGCGAGCCAATGGTCTCAGCGCCATGCTCAGTGCCGTTCGCAACGTAGCCCGCAGCGTATCGCCCAGCGACGAGTAATACAGCAGCCAATCCTTTGAACAGAAAAAGGGCCGGATTCGCGCGAGCGGTCCGGCCCTTTTCTACTCTGAATAAACTGCGGGATTAGCGGTCGCTTCGCTCCATAACGCGAAGCTCGACGCGACGATTCTCGCTGCGATTGGCATCGGACGTATTCGGCACCTTCGGACGGGATTCGCCGAAGCCACGAACAGAGAGACGATCGTCGTCAATGCCGTTGGCCACCAAGTAGTCATGAACCGCGGTTGCGCGACGCTGCGACAGACCCTGGTTGTAGTCGCTGTCACCCAGATCACAGGTGTAGCCTGCCACTTCAATCTGCGTCAGCTCGGGATGCATGGCCAGGAGCTCGATGGCGTCGTTCAATTCGGCGACGGCAGACGGCTGAAGCTGGGCTGAGTTCAGCCCGAAAGTGACCTCGGAGGAAAACTCGAAGATGACTTCAGGCTCGGGCGCTGGCACAGGTGGCGGAGCAGGTGCTGGTGCAGGCTCAGGCGCTGCTCGCCGGACCGGCTGGGGCGCTGGCGCCGGTGCCGGTGCACGCGGCCGCTCGCCAAACGGGAAATTGAACCCGAGCGTGACAAGCGTGTCGCTGAAGCCTCGTTCCAGATCGCTGCTTACTCGATCGTTGTCGTGTCTGTATTCCGCTTCCAGCCGCATGCTTACTCGGTCGTTGAATGTATGCAAGACACCCAATCCGGCAGAAAAGTAGGCGTCGCGGCCCTCATCGAAGAAGTTGTCATGATCCTGGATGCCCAGGCCGCCCAGAATGTACGGGCGTGTCCGGCCCTGAATGAAGTGATAGCGGCCGACCAAGCCGTAGGATTGCTGAGTCGCAGAACCGCTCGCGATGCTGCTGGCGTCATGGTCGAATTTATAGCGATCCAAGCGAAGGTCAAGGCTGAGTGCGGGGGACAGGAAACGGCCGAAGTGAATGCCGTAATGGACTTCTGGCCCGTCTGTCAGGCGATCATTATCTGGCCACGCCAAACCGCCAGCCGCTCCGAAATACCAGCGATTATCGTAGGGGTCGTCCTGTCCAACCGCGGTGCTAGAGAGCACCGCTAGGGACAGCATTAGGGTGGCCAAACGGTAGAGCTTGTTCATAGTTAATCCTTTGGATTTAGATTTGCCCTTAGTCGTACTGTGACCGATGGTGAACTGCATTAATTCCCCGCCTCTGTACCCTGCCTCAATCGGCTTACTGCCGGCAAAGCTATCTTCTTCCATCATCGACTGTCGCGCATCTGTTTCTGCTTCAGCTCCCAGCGCTCCTGTGCGTCGAGGCAGAGGGTCGCGTTTGGCCGGGCTTCAAGGCGCGCGAGACCGATTTCCTCGCCGGTCTCCTCGCAGTAGCCATACGACCCGTCGTCAACGCGCCCAAGGGCCTCGTCGATCTTGCCGAGCAGCTTGCGATAGCGATCCCGAGTTCTAAGCTCTAGGCTATTTTCAGTTTCACGGCTGGCGCGCTCGGCCTCATCGCCGACATCACGGACCTCACCACGAAGATTGTTGATTGTTTCCTGCGACTCTTCGATCAGACTGTTCCGCCAGGCAAGCAGCTTCTGCCGAAAATACTCCAGCTGCTGAGGATTCATGTACTCTTCGCCTTCCGACGGCTTGTACCCCTTGGGAATCTTGACTGTATTGCTTGGCATCGATATTCGCGGCCTCGAAGTCAGTAATGGGTAAACCGGCAATTATATATCCTAGAGCGATTCAGAGAGCAAGCATATGAAGACCCTTCTGATCTGGATCATCAAGGCCTACCGTTACTTGCTCTCACCCTGGATGGGTGGGCAGTGCCGATTTACGCCGAGCTGCTCAATGTACGGCCTGCAGGCCATCGAGAATCATGGCGCCCTGCGCGGGGGCTGGCTGACTTTCTGCCGCATTTTGCGCTGCAACCCCTTCTGCCGGGGCGGCCACGATCCCGTGCCCGGGCTTGAGGATGCCGGGCCGGATCGGAACGAACCCAATGATCACCGCCTGGACGGTAGAAACGACAACATCGACCGACTCTGAGATCTTCATCCAGATGACCGGCGCAGGATCTGGCGCCCTATCCGCAGCAGCACCCAGAGAAAAAGCAGCGGCAGAAGGATGGTCTGGAGAACGAATACGGCAACTAACTGCACCACATTTTCCGTCAATCGAGCGAACAGCGCCTGATAGCGTTCGATTCGTTCTGACAAGCGAAACTGATCGCTGGTCCGCCCCCACCAGCCCAGCAACCCGTCAGGTTCCGTGGTGTCGCTGGCCGCCACCTGCTCATGAAGCCGGGTCAGTTCGCTCTGTGTCTGCCCGATCTCGGCGCTGGCACTGGCATAGACTGGCTCAAGAAACAGCTGATAGACCGCATCGGAGGCCAGCATCACGCCTGGCGCAGCAAACCGAAGAAAAACCGCTAGCAGCAGCGCTCGCCCGAACCAGACACGCAATGATCGGCCCGCTCGAGCCGCGAGAGCACCAATCCAGAGCACTGCAAAAACGGCAAGAATCAGGGTCATGCCGGGCCACTGGCTGATTTCAAGCAAAATCCGCTGAATCCCGAGCGACGCGGCAGAAACCAGCATGACCCAGGAAAACTGCTCGATCAGATCATTGACCGGGTCAAGAATCTGACCGGGAGCCAGCTTGACCCCCACGCCGGCCGGCTGGATCGCGACTTCTGTTTCCTGGATGACCGAGATGACCCCGTTGAGCGATCGCGCCACTGCATAGGTCACCAGCGCACGCGTCAGCATGGCCTGGGCCTGATCCTGTGCATTTCGATCAATCCAACCCGTCCATGAACCTACGATAATTATGCTGCTGATGAGTACGCCGAGCACCAGATGTCGGACGATTCGGCGATTGGACTGCGCTGGCTCCGTCATATCAATTCACTCCAGGGATTTCGCCCCCAGCGTACATCGAATGGCGTTGGAGGTCCCGCACCGAGCAGACTTAAACAAGGACCACAACGGCCACTCCGAGAAACGCCAGAGCCACCCCGGCTATCCGTTTGGCGTTCATCTCTTCCTTTAGGAACAGCCAGGCGAACAGAACGATGAAAGCCCCTGCGGTCTCGTTCAAAACCGCGGCGATCGAAGCATTGGTCAATTTGTAACCGGCCAGCCATAGGATCATTGACAGATAACTACCAAGAAGGCTGCCGAGGACGATCGCTCCCCAGGGTTGCGGCGAGCGGTAGTGGCCGACGACGACCGCAACATTGCGAGCAACAATCAGGAACAGGGTCATCCCAACCGCGCCGGCTAGAAGCCGCAACCCGACGGTCCAGAGAAAGGCGTGGGTTTCCAGGATCGGTTTGACCATGACGATGCCGATCGCCATCAAAGCGACCGACCCGACTCCATAGCGCACGCCAAGCCGCAGGGCGCGCATGGATATATCCTGCCGATTACGACGCCAGGTCACCAGCAAAAGGCCCGCCAAGACCAGGACAAAGCCCAGGTACTGGACCGGGCGCAGGGATTCGTTCAGGAAAAGGCTGGACAAAAGAATCACGAACGGTGAGAACAGCATCGCCACGACTCCAGTGCGACTGGCACCCATTAGATTTAGCGCTCGCAAGTACCAGGTATCGGCGATCGCAATCCCGATCACGCCTGAACTGAGCACGATCAGCCACTCAACGGACGAATAAGCGGGCAAGGAGGCGCCATGAAAGATCAGAAGTGTCGGGATCATGACGATCACCGCTAACCAATTCTTGAATAAATTCAGTTCGAAGGGCGGTAGGGTTTCGCCAGAGTGCCGAAACAAGATGACCGCCAGTGCCCAGGCGGCCGCGCAGGCCACAGAGAAGAACTCACCCACGACGAGCCGCCAGCCACCAGGGCGCCAGAAGGAGGAGTGCTACCAGAACCTTGACGGCGTAGTCCCCGATGGCCAATGTCACCCAGGGCACTCCCGTACCGTAGAACGCGAGCGCGAAGAACAATACCGTATCGACGAGGGATCCCACGGTCGATGAGACCAGGGGAGGCTGCCACCAGGGCCTGGAGCGCAGGCGATCGAAAATAGCGACGTCCATCAGCTGAGACATGAGAAACGCGCTGCCCGAGGCCAGGGCAATACGCGGACTCGCCAGCCAGATCGAGGCCAGCACGGCCAGAACAAAGCCGATGAGAACCACGCGCCTTGCCAGGGCCTTGCCGTAGAAACGGTTGGTCAAGTCGGTGATGAAATAGGACACCGGGTAGGTCAAAGCGCCCCAGGTCAGCCAGTCATTGACTGGGTATTGAACCAGATAATTGGCGCTCGCCACGACAACCACCATCGCCAACGTCAATCCCGTCAAGCCGCGGTCCAATTGCACAGAAACTCCAACCCGAAGGCGCGAAAGCAGCGTAGTTTAATTGACCCACGCGAGCATCGGCTTGCGGTACGCTTACTGTCAACTTTGACGATCTAAGTTCAGGGAAAAGGACGTGATGGATTCGCTGGCTATCTTGCTCCTGATTGCCGCGCTGCTGAGCACGGCAGCACTGCTATGGTGGGTGTTCCCGACCCCTCTAGCACGCCTGTTCCTTGCGCTTGAACGACTCCAAGGCGGCCTGCGCTCCAGGCGCCGGCACGGCTGGCATTTTCTTGAAGGCGGTCGAGGTGAGCCGCTGGTCCTGCTGCACGGCTTCAACGCCGATGCCCATCATTTCTGTCAGTCCTCCCGCTGGCTCGGCGCGCATTTCCGAATCATCGCTCCTGACCTGCCGGGTTTCGGCGGTAGTGATCTGCCCGAGGGCACCAGCCTTCGAATTGAGGACCGCGCCCAGGAAATTCTGGACTGGCTTGATCAGATGGGCGTTCATGAGTTCTTCCTCGGCGGGAGTTCCATGGGCGGCTATCTTTCATTGGCCATGGCGCGTCTCGCGCCCGACAGAGTGCGCGCGCTCTGGCTACTAGCACCTGGAGGCCTACACACCGCACGGTTTTCGGCGGTTTTTGAGGAGGTCTCCGAAGGGCGCCACAATCCGTTGGTGGTTCGAAATCGATCGGACTTTCTCCGTCTGATCGACTATTGCTTTGTCCGCCCGCCTTGGATCCCCGGTCCACTGCAGCGATTTCTGACCGCTCGGGGCCAGCGAACGGCGGTCCAAGCGGGCCAACTCTTTGATGCCATGCGACATCACTCTGAACCCGTCGAGACCCTGGCTAAGGATCTCAATGTGCCGGCTCTGTTGATCTGGGGCCAATCGGATCAGGTCTTACACCCAGACGGGGCAGCAATCGTAAAATCCCTGCTAACGGACTGTGAATCACTGATCCTGCCCTCGGTCGGTCATCTTCCGATGATTGAAAACGCCCGGACCTGTGCCGAGGCCTGGATCGCCTTCACCGAATCACGGGCGCGTAAATCCATGAGTACAGCATGACAAGCAAGATTTTGGATCGCGGCACTGATTTTTGGCAAATTTGAGGACCATCACGGAGCGAACGGCGCACCGTTTCCGATTTATGGCGTGTTTCCTGCGGCGAAGTTAGTGTAAATTGATGAATTAGGCGTCGAATGGTCAACGGTCGACGCAGCGCCGACCGATTCAATAAGAGGCACAGGCATGGTGAGTTTCACGATTCCGCCAGAACAACTCCGCTGGGAACCCGACAAGGATAGCGTCAAGGAAAAGTCGACTCGAAAGGCTCCACTTTCCGAGGGAGTTATCGGTCAAGCGGATGCCCGCCAAGCATTGCGTCTGGCCCTGACCTCTCAGAGCTGGAATCACAACGCCTATGTCCGAGGGCCCGAGGCGAGCGGTCGCAGGGCGCTGGTTCATAGCCTATTCGATGAGCTCAAGCCTCCACCACGCCGATCTCTGGATTTCTGCTACGTCCACAACTTTGCCAATCCCGACCGCCCCCGCCTGATCGTATTGCCCGGCGGACAGGGCCGTCACTTTCAGAATTCAATGACCCGCATCAGTTTGTTCGTTCGTGATCGACTGCCGGAGATTCTGAAAAACGACCCGATTCGCTCGCGAAGGGAAGCAAGGAAAGAAGCAGCAGAACGAGAAATCCGGCTCAAAATCAAGCCCGTGGAAGCAAAGCTGGCAGAAGACTCACTTGCCCTGATGCGAACTCAATCCGGCCCCACCTCAAGAGTCAGCATCTATCCACTAGTTATGGGCAAGCCAGTATCGCCGGAGGAATATCGAAATCTGGTAACTCAGGGGCAGGCACGTGAAGAGGACCGACTAGAGTCTCTCAAAAGAGCTGAGCGATGGCAGTCCGAAGTCAACCGATTCGCCAACGAAATCAATCAGATCTGGCAACAGGCCATTCAACACATCGATCAGATCAACGCGACAGAGACCGCGCGCATTCTTGGCGAAATGACCGCCGAGGTCACGAAGAAATTTAGAGCAGAGGGTCTCGATACCTACGTCCGCGAGATCATTGATGACATCGTTGAAAAGCGGGTGGGTCGCGACACCTCGCACTTGGCAGACCCGACGCTACTCTATGGGGTCAATGTCCTGACGGCCCGCGCTGAGCGCGGAAAAGCGCCGATGGTGTATGCCAATCAACCCTCAGTTGCCAACCTTTTCGGAACCATCGATCCGGCCTGGCTGAGCGGTAACCGTGCCGTCAGTTCTTTTCGCGGCATACGGACCGGGGCAATGCTCGAAGCCGACGGAGGATTTCTAATTCTTGACGCCGCCGATCTGCTGGCTGAACCGGGCTGCTGGCGGATGCTAATGCGTACCCTCAGGACGGGCTTAAGCGAAGTGGTTCCGCCAGAGCTGGGCTGGCCGTACTCGGCCCAATCACTCAAGCCTGAGCCGATCCCTATCGACGTTCGCGTCGTTCTGGTCGGGAACACGGCCACCTTCGATCAGCTTGCCCGTGAGGATCGCGATTTTCCAGAACTGTTCCAGATGCTGGTTGATTTCGACGACAGTCTGGCCCGAGACAAGGTCGGTCAGAGTCACTACGTGCGCTATCTCGGGAGCCTGGTTCGGCATGAAGAGTTACCGCATTTTGACCGATCCGCGATGCTGGCGATTATCGAATTCGGTGCGCGACGATCTCCCGAACCAGGCCGACTGCTGGCAAGTTTCGGAGAGATCGGGGATTTGGCGCGCGAGGCCGCCGCTATTGCCTCTAGTGATGAGGCCAGTGATGTCATCGACGACCATGTCGATCGAGCGCTGGCCCAGCGAGAGCAGAGACACGGAAGCGCGCTCAGGCGAGCACTCCGCGCGCTGGACCTCGGCCATTCTCCGATCCGCTTGCATGGGCGCGGTGACGCGGCGGTTCCCGGCATCAGCTGTCAGACGATCGGAAAAATCGTTAGCGCAATGCCTGTCATGGTGAGCGCAGGCGCCACGTCTAGCCCTGATCTGCAGATCAATGGCGGCGAGGAGTCTACGTCTGTTCATTTTGCAATCGCGCTGGCCCGGCTGCTTAAACTGGATACTCGACCGGGCATACTGGCGTCGTTTCAGGTCGTTCCGCCAGATATCGACCTCGGCTGCGAGCATGATCCAAGTTTGGACCTGGCCCGGATGACCAGTCTGCTCAGCGCACTTGCATCAGCGACGCTTCGCCAGGACGTTGCTCTGGTCGGAAAAGTCGGACTGCACGGCCAGATCCTACCCGTCGACAACATCAACGAGCGCATAGAGGCATGGTTCGAATTCTGCCGGCAGGCCGGACTGACCGGGCAGCAATCCATCGTCATTCCACGGCCCAACAAAGCCGAGTTGATGCTCAAGCGAGACGTCGTCAAGGCCTGCACCAACGACATGTTCAGGGTGTATGCCGTCGACAACGCAATTCAGGCAGCCGAACTCTGCACCGGCGTGCGCGCAGGCAGCTTCAAGAGCGGCAGCTTTCCTGACGATTCCTTGCTCGGCCGGGTCAGGGCGAGACTGAGCGGACAGTAAGACTCAGAACTCCAGCGCCGATGACTCGATCCTCAGGCCCAGTCGACCAAAGGAACGTTTTAGGCGTTTGATCATCGGGTAGGGATCGGACGGCCGGTGTAGGATCCGAGCCCGATCGAAATCGATCAGATGCCAACGCCCGTGGTGGTCGCGCAGGATGTTTTTAGCGTTGAGATCCGGATGCCGTAGCCCCGCCTTAAAAAACGAGTCGAGCGTGGCGCGGAGTCCGGCCCAGTCGTCCGACGAAAGGTCCTCGGCCAATTCCGAAAGCGGTTGCGCTCCGGGAATTTCACGGGTGATCAACGCGGCCCGATAAGTCAGGCCAGACCGATCACATAAAGCCGCGAGCGGTTCTGGAACCGGCAGTCCCCGATTAAAGAGTTCCTGCAGCAAATCGAACTCGCGGAAAGCGCGACTTCTAACGTAGCCGAAAAAAAGGTAGCGATCCGTCACCCAGCGCGCCACCCATCCACCGCGCAGGAAACGACGCAGTACGGCTGGCCCGGACGGCGTATCGACCGCCAGGACCTGCCCGCGTCCCACGAAGCTTCGACGAACCAGCCCTCGCAAGGCCCAGAATCGTGGCTCGAACCACTCCAGACTCAGGGTGGTCAGACGTGATGGGTTGTATAAAATACCGCGTCTGCCCCACTGGATCAGGCTTTGATTCGATGGCGGGTGCTGTTGTTCCATGCCATTTCAGTCTTTATCAAAGGGAATTCATGCCCAGCTCGAGCCAACCGCCGCATAGCATTTGTCTGTTTCGCCTGTCGGCCTTGGGCGACGTCTGCAACTGCGTTCCAATGGTAAGAGCCCTGCAACGCCGCTGGCCGTTGGCACGGATCAGCTGGGTCATCGGCGCGGTCGAACATCGCCTAGTCTCCACCCTACCCGGTGTCGAGTTTATCCCATACGACAAGCGCTCGGGACTGTCGGGGCTGCTCGAATTTCGACGTTTGCTCAATGGGAGACGGTTTGACGTTCTGCTCTTGGCTCAGGTTTCTGCCCGCGCTAACCTGATGTCTCGCTGGATCAGCGCGACGCGCCGAATCGGCTTTGATCCAGCGAGAAGCCGTGAAGGACATGGCTGGGTGGTCAACGAGAGGGTCAACCCCACCCCCTTCCAGCATCAGGCGCTCGCCTTCCTTGAATTCGCCAAAGCATTAGACGCCGACTGCGACTCGCTCGACCGCCGCCTACCCATTCCGGATGCGGCAATGGCGTTTGCTGAAAAATATCAGCCGATGAGAAAAATGGCCGTAGTGATCAGTCCGGCCTCAAGCCACAGCGGGCGGAACTGGAATGCCCAGGGGTATGCTCAGGTCGCCGACCATATCCAACAGCACTTGCAGCGACCCATCATCCTGGTCGGCGGACCGAGCGCGAAAGAACGCGAGCTGGGCGATGCCATCATCTCGAACATGGACACACTACCGCTCGACCTAATCGGCAGAGACACGCTGCCTGAGCTGCTCGCCATGCTCGACCGTGCGGCCTGCCTGATCACGCCAGATTCAGGCCCAGCCCATTTCGCCGCCTCGCTAGGCACGCCAGTTGTCGGCTTGTATGCGGCAACCTGGGCGTGTCGTTCAGGACCGCTAGGCAGTCTCGAGCACTGCGTCGACCGCTACCCAACCGCAGCACGACGTTTCCTAAATTCAGAGCCCGAAGCACTTCGCTGGGGACGACGAATCGAGCGTGAGGGTGTAATGGACCTGATCAGCGTGGATCAGGTCCTAGAAAAAGTCAGCATCGTTTTGGAGCGCCCGTGATGCCGGCTCGACCTTGAATCCTTAAAGAATGCAATTCAAATCAGCATTCGCGGCCGTCCCCGAATCACCTCCATTGGAGGAAGCTCGAGTCACGGTAACCAGCGCTGATGCAGTCGCACCAGACGGATCAGCGATCGTGTACCGATAAAGGTTTCGCCCGCTGCAGGTCGCACTAATCTCAAACCCTAGGGTGCCGTCTGCATTAATGGTGACCGTGCTTGGCGCGGCAGAGATCTGATCTACGCTTATCACCGTCAGAGGGTCGCCATCCGGATCGAAGTCATTGGCGAGAACGTCGACGAGGATAACTTGATCTGCAGAACCACTGGCGGAATCCGGATTGGCCACTGGTGGGCGATTTTCAATGGGATCAGCAGATACGGTGATACTGACCTGTCCTGTGGCCTCGCCGCCTCGACCGTCGGACACCAGGTAGGTGAAGCTATCCATGCCAGCAAAACCCTCATTGGGCGTGTAGGCCAATGCCTCTCCATCTTGGCTCACACTGCCGTTCGCCGGCTGATTGAACGACGCGATGTTCAGCAAATCACCATCGGCGTCCGTGTCGTTTTCCAGAACGTCAATCGTGACCGGCTGCCCGGCAGAAGTGGTTGCGCTGTCGTCACCGGCCACGGGCGCTTGGTTCGGGTCCGTGACCACAATGCTGACGTTGGCCTGGGCCTGACCGCCAAAGCCATCGTCCACCGTGTAGCTAAAGGAATCCGAACCGATAAATCCGTTCTCGGGTGTGTAGATCAATAGGTCGCCGGAGATCTCAACTTGCCCGTTTGCTGGCGCGCCCACGGCCACCAAATTGATCATATCGCCGTCGACATCGGTGTCGTTGGCCAACACGTCCAGCGCGTTTTCAACTGAATTCAGAGTCAGAGCAAACTGGTCGTCTGCCGCTGCAGGTGCGGTGTTGTCAAACACCACTTCGCCCTGAGTCAGGGTTTCGGAAACTTCTTGATATCGATAGTAGTCAACGATGCGCTTATGCTGAACAGGATTACGCAGGGCGCGACGTATCCATGGCGCTTCGACTGGCACTTGCACCTGACGGATTTCCGTAACCGGCCCGTCCGGGCTGACCCGGATGCGCTCGGTCTGCGATTGCTCGGTGACAAAGCTGATCTCGACCCGGCGATTCCGCGAGCGGCTCTCCTCGGTGTCGTTGGAGAATCTCGGCTCGAGTTCGCCATAGCCCCGCGCGACAATCTGGTCGCGATCGAGTCCACGGGCGATCAGGTAATCCACCACCGACTGCGCACGTCGCTCGCTCAAGGCCTGATTGTAGGCTTCAGAGCCTAAGTTGCAGGTGTGTCCCGCCACCTGGATCGCTCCGACCAAGCGACCCTCCAGGATGGCGTCCAGAACCTCATCCAGGGTCTCCGTCGCACCCGGCCGAAGCTCAGCGCTATCCAGATCGAAGGTTGCTCGATCCGACAGGGTCACTTCTGAGGCAACCGCGCGTTCCTCGAATCGCGGCTCGGCCTGTACTTGAACCTCTTCCTGACGGAATTCTTCTCTCGGTCGGTGCCGCTCACCGAAGCTGTAGCTGTAAACCAGGCTCGCCCGGAGGTCGTTTCGGTCCTCTTCGAAATCGCCGCGTTTGCGCGCGAAACCAGCGCGTAGGGACAAGCCATGCGGTGTGTGGGCGAAGAATTTATCGAGGTTGACAGATGCGGTCATCTGGGAAGCCCCGAAATCACCGTCCTCGTAATCGAGCCCGCCGCGCAACCTGATCAGTTGAGAGTCGAAGTAGCGACCTGCCCTCAGGCCCGCACCCCATTCATACGGTGCTTCGAAGATGTCCGTCACGCGCTCGAGCGTGTCGATGCGGGTGAATCCTCGGCCATCGATCAGCCCCTCAACCAGGAGGTCTTCGAACTCAACAATCTGATTGAGCCGGCGCTCGTCGGTCAGGGCTCTCATGCCGTAGCCACTGAAAAACCAGTCCTGATATTCGTAGCCACCACCGAAAGTCAGCTTGCGATCATCGCGCTGATTTTGGTCGGCGGCAATAAAGAGCTTGGCGATTCGGCCGTCGGTGTAGACCTCGCCGTCGAGGCCCTCGGCGGACTCACCACCGAACACCCAGTGGTAGTTCAATTTGACACCGCCAGCACCGTCGCCGCCGAGCCAGCCCTCGGCCAGCCAGGCTGAACGCTCATCTTCGGTCAGGGAGAGAAGAAACTCACCGATCACATCGAACTCCGTGTCGATTCCCACACCGACTCGATAACGATCACCGACAAAGCTCATCGTGGGCGACTGCGTCGAAGAGACCGGCTCTTCGTCTTCGGCAACGGGGGTGCTCTGTGCTAGTGCCTGGCCAATGCCCAGGGTCATCGTCAAAGCCACCGTCAGACAAAGCGTGTTGATATTCATGATCTCTACTCTCCTCGATAATCCTGATAGGATTTTTCTTCGACGATGGCTGAACCCAGTGCCAGATTGATCTTCTTTTTTACCGCAGCACGCTCGTCGTTCGTAATATAAACCGCACGCGCTAGCTCGATAAATTGAGCTCCGAAGTCACCCGCATTCTCGCACAAACGGATATCGTCCTCGATATCCCAGAGAGATTCATTGACCCGCTTCAGGTCAGCGCGCAGGGAGCCGATTCCGTCCGTCTCCAGATTGGCCGCCTGCCAAACAGCCTCGAGGAGCTCCCGTTCGTGACGGATGTTGGCCAACTTCTCCTCATCGTCAATCCGCTCGGACTTGATTTCAAGGATGCTCAGTTTATCCAGCAATTCTCCCGGAGAGACCGGTGTCATCAGATTCATCGTCAAGCTCGTTCCTGGATTCCGCCAGCTCTGAACCCCTAAGCAGGATAGACTACGCCACTTTTCCGCGATGGAGTGGGCCAAAAAAAACGGCCTCCCGATGTCGGAAGGCCGCTCTGATCTACTTCAACCGATCAGCTGGAGGCGTCGGAATTCTCATTCAGCGCCTTCATGCTGAGGCGAATTCGCCCTTGCTTATCGACTTCCAGCACCTTCACCTTGACCTTGTCGCCTTCGGCCAGCTCGTCGGTAACGTTCTCAACGCGCTTGTCGGAGATCTGGGAGATATGAACCAGGCCGTCCTTGCCGGGGAGAATGGTGACGAAGGCACCGAAGTTCATGATCTTGGTGACCGTACCTTCATAGATCGTACCCACTTCAACATCGGCCGTGATCTGCTCGATGCGGGTTCGGGCGGCATCGGCGGCGGCCTGATTGACCGATGCGATGGTGACCGTGCCGTCGTCCTGGATGTCGATGGTGGTGCCGGTTTCTTCGGTGATGGCGCGAATAGTGGCACCACCCTTGCCAATCACGTCCCGGATCTTGTCTGGATGCACCTTCATAGTAAACAGGCGCGGTGCGTATTCGCTCATTTCTTCACGCGGCGTGCTGATCACTTCATTCATCTGCGCCAGGATGTTCTGGCGAGCATCGGTGGCCTGCTTCAGCGCCACGCGCATGATTTCTTCGGTGATCCCGTCAATCTTGATGTCCATCTGCAGCGCACTTACGCCGTCCTGGGATCCCGCGACCTTGAAATCCATGTCGCCGAGGTGATCTTCGTCGCCCAGAATGTCGGTCAGCACGGCGAAACGATCGCCGTCCTTAATCAAGCCCATGGCGATACCCGCTACCGGAGTCTTGATCGGCACACCAGCGTCCATCAATGCCAGCGAACCACCGCAGACTGAAGCCATCGAGCTCGAGCCGTTGGATTCAGTGATCTCCGAAACCAGGCGCAGCACGTAGGGGAATTCCTCGCCCTGAGGAACCACCGCGTTCAAGGCGCGTTTCGCCAGGCGGCCGTGGCCGATCTCGCGCCGTTTGGGTCCCAGCATAAAGCTGGTCTCACCCACACAGTACGGAGGGAAGTTGTAGTGCAGCATAAACTGCTCTTTCGACTCGCCAGAAGGGGCGTCGATGATCTGGGCGTCGCGCCCAGTTCCGAGTGTCGTAATGACCAGCGCCTGGGTTTCACCGCGAGTAAACATGGCCGAACCATGCGTACGTGGAAAAACGCTTAAGCGCATGTCGAGAGGACGCACCGTGGTCAGGTCCCGACCGTCGATGCGCGGCTGACCGGACAGGATTCGATCGCGAACGAAGTGCTTCTCCATGGCGCTGAACGCATCTTTGACTTCGTCGACCGGCAGCGCGTTGTCATCGCCTTCGGCACACAGCTTCTCGATGACCGCATCACGCACCACGCCGATCGCTTCGCGACGCTCGGCTTTTTCCGTATGGGTGTAGGCCTGGGCCAGATCGTCCTTGGCCATGGCTTCGACCTTGTCTGCCACGCCTTCCGGCTTGGCCGGCGCCTGCCAGTCCCATTTCGGCTTACCGGCCTTGCTCGCCAGTGACTCAATCGCCTGAATAGCGGACTGCATCTGCTGGTGGCCAAAGGTCACCGCACCCAGCATCTCGTCTTCCGTCAGAAGATCGGCTTCGGACTCCACCATTAGGACGGCCTTCGAGGTGCCGGCAACGACCAGATCAAGGCGCGAGCTCTCAAGCTGGGTGGCGCTGGGGTTGAGAACGTATTCACCATCAACGAAACCGATCCGGGCCGCGCCGATCGGGCCATCGAAGGGTACGCCGGCGATGGCCAGCGCTGCGGAGGCACCGATCAGGGACGGAATGTCGGCGTCGACTTCAGGATTCGCCGAAAGAACCGTGGCGATCACCTGCACTTCGTTCATGAAGCCCTTCGGAAACAGGGGACGCAGGGGGCGATCGATCAGACGCGATGTCAGGGTTTCTTTTTCTGTTGGACGGCCTTCGCGCTTGAAAAAGCCGCCGGGGATTCGGCCAGCGGCGTAAAATTTTTCCTGATAATTGCAGGTCAGCGGGAAAAAGGCCTGTCCCGGCTTGACCTCCTTTCGGGCCACGGCGGTGACGAGCACCACGGTATCGGCCATGGTCACCATCACGGCACCGTCGGCCTGGCGAGCGACATGTCCGGTCTCGAGCAGAACTTCATGCTCGCCGAACTGGAAGGATTCACTACTCTTGTTCAACACGCTTATTCACTCCAAAAGGTTGCTGTTTTGCCTGAATTCCAAATACAAACACCCCGGATCAGCTTTTGCTGCCGGGGTGTTGGTGGTCGTCTCAATCGGACCGCGTCTTAACGACGCAGGCCGAGCTTTTGAATCAGATCGCGGTAGCGCTGAACGTCCTTATTCTTTACGTAGGCCAGCAGCGAACGGCGCTGATTGACCAGCTTCAAAAGGCCGCGACGGGAGTGATGATCCTTCTTGTGATCTGCGAAGTGGCCGGTCAGATGCTGAATCCTTGCGGTCAGCAGGGCAACCTGAACTTCGGGTGATCCCGTATCGCCTTCAGTGAGCTGGTGCTCTTTGACAACTTCTGCTTTCTTTTCTGCGGTCAATGACATGACTGCTCGTAACTCCGTATTCAGTTAATTTTCGGCGACCGGGCTTTTCCAGAAAACCCCCTGAGAACTTTCAGAACGGGCTTTGTGCAAAAGCCACGACCGCCAGCTTCGTAGTAAGCCAAATAGTATAACTCGCACAATCTGGCCGGAGCAAGCCGATTCATTCACGTGAGAAGCACGAACTTGCGCCTTCGAGAACCGTTACTTTCAGCTTCGCTAATCCACCCCAGCGGACCGCTGGTCTGTGTCCAGGGGATTCAGCGAGCTACAATACCCCGATTTGATTGACCGGAGTTCGCATGCCTCGCCTGGATAGCTATGTTGATCGGAAGGATTCCGATTTCTTCGAGCGCGACCAGCATCATCGCCTGCTCGCAGACCAGTTGCGCAGGACTCTGGCGCATGTCGCGCTGGGCGGTCCTACGCGATCGCGCGAGAAACACGAATCCCGCGGCAAGCTGCTGCCCCGAGAGCGCGTCAGAACCCTGCTTGATCCGGGCAGCCCGTTTCTCGAAATCTCCCCGCTGGCCGCCCACGACCTTTATGACAATGCCGCGCCAGGCGCGGGCGTCATTGCAGGCGTCGGTCGAGTCGCAGGCACCGAATGCCTGATCGTGGCCAACGATGCCACCGTCAAGGGCGGGACCTACTACCCGATGACGGTCAAAAAACATCTCCGCGCCCAAGAAATCGCCCTGGAAAACCATCTGCCCTGCCTGTACCTAGTCGACTCGGGCGGGGCGTTCCTGCCGCTGCAGGATGAGGTATTTCCCGATCGAGACCATTTCGGGCGGATTTTCTACAATCAGGCCCGCCTGTCGGCGCTCAACATCCCCCAGATCGCAGTCGTCATGGGCTCATGCACCGCGGGCGGCGCCTATGTCCCGGCGATGTGCGACGAAGCGATCATCGTGCGTGAGCAGGGGACGATCTTTCTCGGCGGCCCACCGCTGGTCAAGGCGGCCACTGGTGAAGAGGTCGATGCCGAGACCCTCGGCGGCGCGGATACGCATACCCGGCTCTCGGGCGTGGCCGATCACTTCGCCGAAAACGACGACCACGCGCTTGAAATCGCGCGCGACCTGGTCGGCAACCTGAATCGCCCACGGACATCGCATTCTGTTCGCTCGGACTACGCCGACCCGGCCTATCCGGCCGAGGACCTCTACGGTATCCTGCCCGACGACACTCGCTACCCGTTTGAGGTGCGCGAAATCATCGCCCGCATCGTCGATGGTTCGGAGTTCTCGGAATTCAAGTCCCGCTACGGCACAACCCTGGTCTGCGGCTTTGCCCACATACACGGCTTTCCGGTTGGGATCGTGGCCAACAACGGCATCCTTTTCTCCGAATCGGCTTTGAAGGGCGCGCACTTCATCCAGCTCTGCAATCAGCGCAATATCCCGCTGATTTTTTTGCAGAACATCACCGGCTTCATGGTCGGGCGCAAGTACGAACAGGCCGGTATCGCGAAGGATGGGGCCAAGATGGTGACCGCCGTCGCCTGCTCGCACGTGCCAAAATTCACCGTCATCATCGGCGGTTCATTCGGTGCCGGCAACTACGCCATGTGCGGGCGCGCCTACCAGCCGCGCTTCCTATGGACCTGGCCAAACGCCCGCATTTCGGTGATGGGCGGCGAGCAGGCCGCCAGCGTGCTGGCCACGGTCAAGCGCGACGCGCTCGAAGGACGCGGTGAAGAATGGTCTGGCGAGGACGAAGATGCGTTCAAATCCCCGATCCGCGACCAATATGAACACCAGGGCAACCCCTATTACGCCACGGCGCGCCTTTGGGACGACGGCATCATTGATCCCGTAGACACCCGCCGCGTCCTCGGCCTGGCCCTGGCCGCCACCGCCAACGCCCCGATGGAGGACAAGGGCTATGGCGTCTTCCGGATGTAGGAGGAAGGCAGGTTCAAGGCTCAAGGTTTAAGGCTCAAGGTTTAAGGCTCAAGGTTTAAGGCTCAAAGTTCAAAGCAAAAAGAAAAAAACAGGAAGAGAAAAGCGGCAGCCCATGGAAACTCTACAACCGGAAACCGGAAACCGGAAACCGGAAAACATTTGACCAGGAAACGATATGCCAACCCATCTGACACTGAGCAAAGACGAACGCGGCGTGGCTATGCTGACGCTGAACCGGCCGGAGGTCCACAACGCCTTCAACGCTGAGCTGATCGCCGAATTGGCCGAGTGCTTCGATCGGCTGGCCGAGGACGGCACGCGGGCGCTGATACTGACCGGCGCAGGTCATTCCTTCTCAGCTGGCGCCGACCTTCACTGGATGCGCGCGATGGCCGCAGGCAGCGAGGCCGACAACATGGCAGATGCCCGGGCCCTGGCGGCGATGCTGCGAAAGCTTGACCACCTGCCCTGCCCAACGATCGCGCGCGTCAACGGCCACGCTTTCGGCGGAGGCGTTGGCCTGATCACCTGCTGCGACTTGGCCGTGGCGATGGAAACCGCGACCTTTGGCCTGACTGAAGTGCGCTTAGGCCTGGCTCCGGCCACCATTGCACCATTTGTAATCAACAAAATCAGCACTGGGCCAGCCCGGCGCTACATGCTGACCGGGGAACGATTCGATGCAGCAACCGGTAAATCGATCGGCCTCCTCGATCAGGTCTGCGCTGCTGGCACGATCGATGACGCCGTAGAGACGCTATTGAATCAACTGCTGACCGGCGGACCGCGCGCGCTGGGCCACGTGAAAGAACTGATCCGCCTGGTCGCCGGTCATGCCGGGCCGGCCGACGAACTCGACCGCAAGACCTCCGAGCTGATTGCCACCCTTAGGGTTTCACGCGAAGGCCAAGAAGGCCTGAACGCCTTCCTCGAAAAACGCGAGCCTGGCTGGGTAAAAAAAGACTGAACAGGAAAGTCATGGAGCAGCGCACGAAAAAACACGAAAAGAAAAGGTAGTCGAACGTGCCTTCCTTCGTGCCCTTCGTGGTCAAGCTTTTAAACGAAATAGAACACTGGCAACGATGCCGGAGATGAGATGTTCAAGACCGTTTTGATTGCCAATCGCGGCGAGATTGCCTGCCGCATCATTCGCACCTGCCGTCGGCTGGGCATTCGCGCCGTGGCGGTGTATTCCGATGCCGACGCCGGGGCACGGCACGTGCGCCTGGCCGACGACGCGATTCATATCGGCCCGGCCTCGGCACGCGAGTCCTATCTGGTGGTGGAGAAAGTGCTCGATGCGGCTCACAAAAGCGGGGCGCAGGCCATTCATCCGGGCTATGGCTTCTTGTCCGAGAACGCCGCTTTCGCCCGCCAGGTTCAGGACAGCGGCCTGACCCTGATCGGCCCCAGCCCGGAGACGATGGACCTGATGGGCTCCAAGGCCGCAGCCAAGGCGAAAATGGCCCCGGCAGGGGTGCCGCTGATACCCGGATACCATGGTGAAGATCAGGACGAGACCACGCTCGGCGCCGAGGCTGAACGCGTCGGCTTTCCCTTGATGCTCAAGGCCGCGTCCGGCGGCGGCGGCAAAGGCATGCGCGTGGTGCGCTCCGCCGACGACTTCGCCGACGCACTGGCGGCCGCCCGCCGCGAAGCATCGGGGGCCTTCGGTGACGATCGCATGATCCTTGAGCGCTACCTCGAGCGGCCGCGTCACATCGAAGCCCAGGTCTTTGCTGACTCCCTGGGCCACACCGTCCATCTGTTCGAGCGCGACTGCTCAAGCCAGCGGCGGCACCAGAAGATCATCGAAGAAGCCCCGGCCGCTGGTCTGTCCGAAAAGCTTCGAAGCGAACTGCTCGCTGCCGCCGTCCGCGCTGCCGAAGCGGTCAACTATATCGGTGCCGGAACCGTTGAATTCCTGGTCGACGACGATGAATTCTTTTTTTTAGAAATGAACACCCGCCTACAAGTCGAGCATCCGGTGACCGAATGCATCACCGGCTTGGATCTGGTCGAGTGGCAAATTCGCGTCGCTGCCGGACAAAGCTTGCCGCTCGCACAGTCTGAAATCAAGGCCAGTGGCCACGCGATGGAAGCCCGGATCTATGCCGAAGACGCAGATCAAGGGTTTGTGCCCTCCACGGGACGCATTGAGCGAGCCGTGTTCCCAAACCAGAACAACGTTCGGATCGACACTGGAGTGGAAACCGGCGATGACGTCAGCATGCACTATGACCCGATGATCGCCAAACTGATTGTCCATGGCCCGGACCGCGAATCCGCGCGCCAGCGCCTGATCGCTGCCTTGAGCCAGACCTTTGTTGCCGGCCCGACCACCAACCTCGGTTTCCTGCAGGCTCTGGCCAGCTCAGAACCCTTCGCAGACGCCGACCTGGACACGGGCCAGCTCGATCGCGAGCTTGCCGCGGTGATCGACCAGCCCGAGGCGGACGACGCCCTGCTCGCCACCGCCGCTGCGATATTTCTGTTCGAATCCGATCAGGCCCGCTCGAAAGCCAGTCCCTGGGACCGGCCCGACGGCTGGCAGATCGGCGCCGCTGCGCCGCGCAGCATCGACCTAGAATTCCGCACGCGGCGCGAGCGGGTTTTTCTAACTGGCGTCGATGGGAGCTACTCAGTACAGATCGGCGGACATCAGCTCGACGTCGAATTGACTCGAATCAAAGGGCCCCAGCTCACGGCCCAGATCGGCGGCCGCACCCAAAGGCTGATCGCGTTTTTGGACCCGGACCATCGCCGCCTCGACCTCTGCGTTCGAGGCCGGCGATACCGCTCCCTGCGTCATGCGCGCTTTGAAGGCATCGGCGACGCCCAGGCTGGCGAAGGCCGCCTGACCGCGCCCATGCCCGGCAAGGTCCTGGAAGTGCGCGTCGAAGCCGGCTCCAAGGTGACAGAAGGCGAAACCCTGCTCATCATGGAAGCAATGAAGATGGAATTGACCATCAAAGCACCGTTCAATGGCGAAATCGCCGAAATCGCCGTGGCCGCCGAGGATATCGTCGAAGCCGACGCCCTCCTGCTTGAACTGACCGCATGCGACTGATCGTCGGACGCCAGACGCTGGCTTGGCTGCTCAACGCCACCACCTGGAAAGAAAGCAAAGTTCGTTGTGGCATCAGCCCCGTGATTTCGCCATGGCCAACGGTGTCGGCATGCGGGAACGCCCTGCGCTCTTCCTCAGAATCGTTTCCGGCCGGTGCTCGTTCCAATTAGATACACCGCAACGTTCCTGTTGTTTCCTTTTATCGATATCGGCCAATAGCAGGAATTCAGAAGAATGAGCAAAATAGAGGCTCGCAGGACTCCGGCGCGTCTTCGGGCAACGGCATCTTTTCGGCCGCTAATTTCGGCGGCGTATCCTGGAGCACGGGCGACAACATCAGCTCCCTTGATCTTGCACCAGGGCAGCAGGCCGTAGGCCAGCTCGCACCCGTCGATGAACACGACTGGGGCCCGCCATGTGCGTACCTGACCCCGATCATCGATCCGCCGCTGCTCAATCCGTGTGGCCGCATCCTGCTCGAAGGCCCGATGGCCACGCGATCGGTTTCGTCTGCCGTGGCAGGCGACGTTAGCCTGCCGCCGATCGCATCGGCAGACAACGCTCAATTCACCATCCGCGCCAACGGCGGCACGGGTGAGCGGATGGAACTGACTCGCTTTGTCCGCGGTGCACCCACCATCAGCCGGTCGTTACCGATCCTGTCATTCTGATCAATCGGGCTATTCGTGATAATGATACTGACAGCCGGCGGGCTGGCGATTCGCCATCCCGGCTGAGTCCTATGGGTCGCGATCAGATTGGATCAGACTCAGGGCCGGGGATGGCTTTGAAGCGCCACCCTTAAGGACCAGGGCTGATCAATCCAGCTCCTGAGTCGTGCCCTCAGGGCCGGTGCACGCGCTTCGGTCAATCGAGCTCGCGCAGGCGCTGGCGCAGGGCAAGGGCGCGTTCGAGGTAGATTTGGGCGGATTCAAAGTCGGGGGCCAGGTTGGCGACCTGCTGCCAGAGTTCGATGGCTTCGTTGAGCTGCTGATCGCGGTAGTGGATCAGGGCCTGGTCGTGTAGCTGCGCCACCAAAACTTCGCGCACGTTGGCGGCTTCGCTTCGGATTTCTTCCCTGTCGGGATTCAGTTCGGCAGCCTGTTCAAAGAGCGCGAGTGACTGACTGAGCTCGCCAGCGCGACGTGCTCGCACGGCTTCAGCTTCGAGCCCGAGCGCCTCCAGGCTGCGCCGGCCGGCCTTGAGCAGCGGGCGTGATTCATCCGAGATCAACTCGCTGGTGTCGTTAAGCAGCGCCAGGGCGTCGTCCGGCCGTCCTTCTTCGGCAATCACCTCGGACCGTTCGACGGCGATCTGGGCAAGAAATTGCTCACCATCGGGATCCAGGTTGCCTGCTCTGGCGCCTGCCGACAGCAGCGCAAAGGCCTGGGCGATCTGGCCCTGATCGTAGAGGCTCTGACCGGCCAGGGCCAGACCAGCACCGGCCGGCAGGTCGACCTCTTCCTCGAATTCGACCGCCGCTGGGCCGTCGGCAGGCGGTAACTCCGCGCTGCCGCCGCGCAGCCGTTGCGGAATCTTTAGCTCAATGCCTGGCGGCATCTGGCGAGGGGTATCAATGCCGTTATAGCGGGCCAGGGCGAAGAACTGCAGGGCATCGCCAAGCTCCCGTTCGGCGATCTCCGAGAGCGAGTCACCGGGTTGGACCAGTACCACGTCGTATTCCTCGCCCATCAGCTCAACAGGGTCGGTCTGAATTTGTTCAAGAAAGCGCAGGGCCAGCGTGCTGAAGGGCTGCTGATCGATGATTTGCAGTAGCGTGGCTTCGGCGGCCTTGATCTGACCCCGGTCAAGGGCCTCGACCACCTGCGGTAGGTTCGCTGGCTGAATTGAGTGTGTCGGTTCAACCCCGTTTGCGTCATAAGTGGCCTCAGTGCGAGAGACCGAATCGTCCGAGGACTGGCCCTGATCAGAACGATCGGGACTAAAGCCCTGGCAGGCGCTGAGAAAAAAAATCACCCCGATCAGCATGAGTCGGAACGGTGTCGGGTTTACGCTCGATGGCCGACAAGACGACATAGGAATCAGGATTCCGCTCCAATTAATCTATTGACAGATTCAGGAGCGCACGCCGCTCCTCACTGGACCTAATCATACACAGAAGGCGCGATGCCTCCCGACCTCGAAAGCTCCGGAGCGTTAGTCTGCCAGGCCTAGCCGCGACACGTTCTGGAATCCGCGCGGCAGTTTCTTGCCCCGCTGGCCGCGCTCGCCCCAATACGTCTCCGTATCCGACCAGCTCAAGCGCAGATAGCGCTGGCCGGCCCAGATCAGACAGTCCTGACCGGCTGCAATTGCGATGGCGCCGGCCACCTTGATCCCTTCCTTGCGCTGCTTGGGCGGAATATTGATCAGCTTGTTGCCTTTGCCTCGTGCCAGCTCGGGCAGCTCGCTCAGATAATAGGTCAGCAGGTGGCCGTCGCTGCTGGCACAGACCAGAACGCCCTCCTCCGAGTCGGTCACCAGCGAGATCGGCAGGACGCTGTGGCCCTTGGGCACGCTCAGAATCTGCTTGCCGCCCTTGGTGCGCGACTGCAGGTTCTCGAGCCGGGTCACGAAGCCATAGCCGGCGCCGGACGCGAGCACTACCCTGTCTTCCGGTGCGCCGATCGCCAGGCTTTTGAAGGTGGCGTTGTCGGGCGGCGAAAACCGTCCGGTCAGGGGCTCGCCGAGGCTGCGAGCTGAAGGCAACTCGTGTGTCATTAGGGAATAGCTGCGCCCGGTAGAATCGAGGAAGCAGGCGGTCTGGTTGCTGCGACCGCGCGCGGAGGCCAGGTATTCGTCGCCGGCCCGATAATTGAGCTCCTCGGCCTTGATGTCATGCCCCTTGGCAGCCCGCACCCAGCCATTGTCGCTAAGCACCACGGTCACCGGCTCGGAGGGTACCAAGTCGGTCTCCTTAAGCGCTTGGGCGGCCTCGCGTTGAACGATCCTGCAGCGACGTTCGTCGCCGTACTGTTCGGCATCGGCCAGCAGCTCATCACGAATCATCCGGGTCAACTTCGCCTTGGATCCCAAGAGCGTCTCGAGCTTCTTTCGCTCGGCGTCTAGTTCGTCCTTCTCTCCCTGGATTTTGAATTCTTCCAGCCTGGCGAGGTGACGAAGCTTCAATTCAAGAATTGCTTCGGCCTGAGTGCCGGTCAGACCGAAGCGCTCCATCATCACCGGCTTGGGCTCGTCTTCGGTGCGGATGATGTGGATGACTTCATCGATATTGAGAAAAGCGATCAGCAGGCCGTCGAGCACGTGCAGACGATCAACCACCTGATCGAGGCGATGCTCAAGGCGCCGTGTGACGGTGGCCCGGCGATAGGCCAGCCACTCGATCAACAGCTCCCTGAGATTGCGCACGCCCGGTCGACCGTCGTTGCCGATCACGTTCAGATTGACGCGGGTCGATTTCTCAAGGTCGGTGGTGGCAAACAGGTGATCCATGAGCCCGTCAATATCGACCCGGTTGCTGCGCGGCATGATCACCAGCCGAGTCGGGTGCTCATGGTCAGATTCATCGCGAAGATCGTTGACCATCGGGAGCTTCTTGGCCTGCATCTGCGCGGCGATTTGTTCAAGAATCTTGGCCGGTGAGACCTGATGCGGCAAGGCCGTGACGATAATCTCCTCGCCCTCGCGCTCCCAGACCGCGCGCTGACGCACGTTTCCGTGACCGGTCTCATAGATCGTCAGAAGATCGGCTCGGGGTGTAACGATCTCGCCCCCTGTCGGGAAATCAGGCCCCAGGACGTGCTCAGTCAACTCCGAGACAGTCGTCTTCGGCGCCTCAAGCAGGCGAACGCAGGCACTGACGACTTCGCGCAGGTTGTGCGGGGGAATGTCGGTCGCCATGCCGACCGCAATGCCCTGACCGCCGTTAAGCAGCAGGTTGGGGAGCCGGGCCGGCAGAAGCTTCGGCTCTTTCAGCGTGCCATCGAAATTGGGCACCCAGTCGACCGTCCCCTGCCCCAGCTCTGACAGGAGAACGCGGGCGTAGGGCGCGAGGCGCGATTCGGTGTAGCGCATGGCCGCGAAGGACTTGGGGTCATCCGGTGATCCAAAATTACCCTGCCCATCAACCAGCGGATAGCGATAGGAAAAGGGCTGTGCCATGAGCACCAGGGCCTCGTAGCAGGCCGAATCGCCATGAGGATGGAATTTGCCGATGACATCGCCCACGGTCCGGGCCGACTTCTTGTGCTTGGAGGCCGCCGACAAGCCCAGCTCGCTCATCGCGTAGATGATGCGCCGCTGGACTGGTTTAAGACCGTCGCCCACGTGCGGAAGCGCCCGATCCAGCACGACGTACATCGCGTAGTCCAGGTAGGCACGCTCGGCGTAGGTTTTCAGAGGTACCTGCTCGAAGTCCTCCCGAAGAATTTTTTCATCGTTCATGGACGTATTGTCGCCCAGATTTTGTGGGTTTGTCAGCCTGGTGTCGGGAATCAGCCGAACAGCGGCCTACGTTGTGCATCAGCGCTTGGGAAGGATGTACGAAGCCAGACGACCGCCACCGAGCTCAACGCAAGCCGAAGGCGAACATCACGACCGCCGCGATTGCCGCCACTAACGCACCCACTCCTAAGAAGGCGAGGGGCTGATTGTCGCCTTGATCAGTATTGAACTCTGTCTGAGACCGCTGCCAGTTTGGATCCTGCTTGCTGAGGTGCTGGCTTTCCATCGCCCTCTGGAGCGTCTCGAGCAGCTCCACGGTCACCTGGGAGTTAAACTTATAGGGGTCGAACGCCTTAATGCCGTGACGCTTGAGGACACTGCGAACGTCACGATCGAGCGATAGGTACTTCATTGACCAGAGCTTGAATTGACGCTTAGATACAGGGCGCTTGAGCACCAGCGTCACGTCGCGGTGCCTGTCATCGCGACAAATCACTTCGTAAAGCGACTCCACCTCATCCCGATCTCCCTCGAGGCACTGAAAAAAATTATCATCTCCAAAGCACAAGACCCCTCCGATGCTTCTGGGCAGGTTGTTACGGCGTGATTGGAGCAAGATCCGTCCTATGCCGGGATCGATACCACTGGGGTCGCTGTAGGAATGGAGATTTGATCGACTGGCGTAGATCAGTTGAATCAGATCAGACATGGCCAAGGGGCTGTTTAAAACATTAAAGAATGGTAAGCCGTCAGCGTAGCGACTAACGTGAAGAGCCCGGCGTGCCGGGCTCTTCGATAGAACTCTTGTTGCGATCGCATCACCGCTTGACGAACTTCAGCGTAAATCGGTCGCTTTCACCAATCGCCAAATACTGATCTGCGGTTTCCTCGCCATCACGAAGCGACGGCGGCAGGCTCCAGACACCGCTAGGATGATCGGCGGTGTCGGCCGGGTTGGCGTTGATCTCGGAGGCTTCGACCAGTTGAAAACCGTGCGATTCGGCCATGCCGACAATGTAGCTTTGCTTTAGGTAGCCATTAAACTCCTCGTTATCAGCGCCCTCGGGACGGCGGTGGCCGACCACACCGAACACGCCCCCACTCTTTAGCACCTTTTGCGCGGCATCGAACACATCTCCCAAAATGCCGTCTCGGCTCCAGCCATGGACGCTTCTAAAACTCACCACCATGTCAGCTGAGCCGTCATCACCCAGGCTTGACTTTGCAGGCGGATTAAAAGGAAGGATTTCGAATTCGCCGTAGGTGTCTTCATCAGAGAAGCGCTCGGTGAAGGCCGCGAAGCCTCGCACGGCATACTCGGGGAGATCATCCTGCTCCATATCCCAGTGCGCCGCCACGTATCGGCCTTCGTCTGCGAGGTAGGGGGCAAGAACGCTGGTGTACCAACCACCGCTCGGGGACAGTTCGACAACCGTCATGCCGGGCTCAAGGCCGAAAAATGTCAGCGTTTCAACTGGATTCCGAGCCGAATTTCGCTCAATCCATTCGGCCGGGCGATGGTCACCAGTTGCGGCTTGCTCGAGTGAGATCTGAGCCGAGGCCATGCTACCAGCACTCAGGGCAAGCGTTAGGCAGGTCAGTTGTGCGAAAAACTGTTTCATTCAGGTTGTCTCCAGGTTTACTTTCAAACGGTAAAGATCATGCCCGGACGTCAAATACTTCTGTTCAAACGGGCTGATCGCAATATCGGGAGAGAAAGATACCACTTCTGCTGCCGACACACCGGCGACGCCGAGGGCCTGCTCGAATTCATCAATATAGAGTTTGAAATTGCTGCGCAGCTCGATTCGACCGCCCAGCGCCAGCAAGCTAGGGAATACGGGATGACCGTGCCAACGGCGCTGCAGGTGTCTGGCCTTGGGCCAGGGAGTGGGATAAAGCAAGTAATGAGCCTTCAGACGCCAGCCAGCATCCGCGGCAAGACGCCAGAAATCGGACAGATCGGCACGAACCAGCACTGCGTTATCGGGTTGTTCCGGGGCCTTGGCCAGACGGTGCAGCGATTTGTCAACGCCAATGACCAGGCTATCCGGGTCCCCTTTGGCGAGAGTAGCGGTGGAGTGGCCGGTGCCGCAGCCGGAATCCAGGATGATCCGGCCAAACGAGTCAGCGTGCCCCTGAACCGCCTCAAAGGCCGCCCTGGAGTGTGCCCGCAGGGGCTGGCGCCAGCGAGCGACACAATGCCTTGCCACAACCTCGTGCAAACGAGAATGAACTTGATGTTGACTGGACTGAGGTCGACGCGAAATCGTCAAATGAAATGGTGGGCCGTGAAGGATTCGAACCTTCGACCAAGAGGTTAAAAGCCTCCTGCTCTACCACTGAGCTAACGGCCCGTGCTCGAGAAGATCGGGCATGATACCCGTAATAACAAGCCGGCTCAACACTGAGTGCCATCAAGCCCCCCAATGACCAGGCGACAGATATGGCAGGTTTTTCGTGCGCCTTGCGTAGAAGCGAATTGGACCGCTTGTACTTGCGCCTAAGCCTTTCGACTCTGACCCCATCGAACGCCATTAAATAAGGATCTGCTTCATGCCGAAAAATTCCCCGCAGCCGTCTTTCAAGTATCAGGTACACCAGACGCTCACGCCCCGGCTGGCGCCTCTCTCCGCCGCAGTTGGCGGCGTCCTGACGGCGGGAACGCTCCAGGCCGCGACGATCACCGTAACGACGCTGCAGGATGGCAACGTCCCCGGCGAGTGCTCTCTGCGCTCCGCGATTTACGCCAGCAACAGCAACGCCGTCGTTGACAGCTGCATCGCCGGTGACCCGGGCGAGGACGAGATTGTTTTCGACGATGCCCTGAACGGCACGATCAATCTCGTCCCAGGCACTGGATCGATCTTCGACGGGACCACGCTTCGCATCACCGAGACCCTAGAAATCAACGGAGACTTCCGAGTCACGGTGCAGGGCGCAGGAGACGCGCCGGTT
>Ga0207419_1000309_pt1 | contig 41315 bp, 41 predicted proteins | sample ElkSloMetagenome_4_FD_184723 | JGI IMG/M metagenome (GOLD analysis project Ga0207419, IMG submission 184723) | Hot spring microbial communities from Elkhorn Slough, Monterey Bay, USA - MD2A (version 2) | ecosystem: Environmental > Aquatic > Marine > Intertidal zone > Estuary: Microbial mat ...
TGCAACCTGACGAAATGAAGATGTATTGACATACTTCGAATTGAAGGCAGGGAAGCAGATTGCAGCTTTCTGGCTAACACTTTCAATGTTGAATTAAATAATAGACGCATGAAAATTCACAGAATAATTAATAAAGGTTTGCACTAATAACAATTTTAATGTTTGTAATTTACTGATTTAATGTCAAAAGTAAGTTTTTCAGCAGGCCCCAGGTATCCTAATTCAATAGCTATCTCTGTTTGGCAAACAATTTCCATTTCAGCGCTATAAGATATATTAATAACATGTATTTTCTCCTGGTAGCCATTCCTGCTTGTTCCTTCTGCAATATTAGAGGCAACTGAAACTGTTGCTTTATTTATTTGCTCCACAAGAGCATACTTTTCATCAGAGGGAAAAGAACTGCTTGACTTATAAATATCCTTTACCAAATCTTTTGACAGCTGATAAATTTCCAGCTTCTGAAATGCAAAATACAACAGATAAACTACATAAAACTATATTTCAACCATACATAAACAAATTGCAAGTTAATATTAAATTCGTGGTAGAACCAATAATATATATAAGTAAATTATTGTAAAGTATTGTCTTGTAATATGGTAAGTTTATATAATTTATCAGATCGTCGAATGGTTTCCGGAACCTTTATCGAGAAGCGTTGGCCCTTTGTAACCTCGTTTGTTTTTTCCATATTTACCCTGATTTCATCAAGTTTAAGCTCAACTACACCTGTTGAAGGGCCAGTAATTAAAATTTCATCACCTGTATTAAGACTTCCGGTCTCACACAGAAATTCAGCCACACCCAGGTTGGAAAAGTAATTCATCCCTTTTCCTATATAAATTTTCTTCCGTGTAGCTTTGCTGCCATAAACATTGCTCCATTCGCCCAACCTTTGCCCAAGATAATAACCATTCCAGAAGCCGCGGTTAAATACCCGGCTAAGGCGGGTTTTCCATTCCTCAATTTTTTCAATTGAATAGGTGCCATCCTCTATTGATAAGATGGCCTCATGGTAACACCTTACCACTGTTTTTACATATTCCGGTGGCCGGGCACGGCCTTCAATTTTAAGTACCCGCACCCCGGCCTCTGTTATTTTATTTAGAAAATGAATGGTTAATAAATCTTTGGGCGACATGATGTACTGATTTTCAATATCCAGTTCACTCCCGTTCTCCTTATCGCTTACCGTATAGCCTCTTCTACAGTTTTGCAGACATGCACCCCTGTTGGCAGAGTGATTATATTCATGCAAACTGAGATAGCATTTTCCTGAAACAGACATACACAGGGCGCCATGAGCAAAAATTTCAATGATGACAGGATTTCCCGAGGGGCCCGTAATTTTTTGCCTGGTTATCTGATCAGAAATTTCTTTTACCTGATCCAGGTTTAACTCTCTGGCCAGCACCATCACATCAGCATAGGAAGCATAAAACTTCACGGTATCTATATTGCTTATACTTAACTGTGTAGATAAGTGTACTTCAAGTCCTTTTTGATGAGCATAGGAAATGGCAGCCTGATCTGAAACAATTACAGCCGAAATATTATTTTCTGCAGCCGCATCAATTATTTCATGCATGCGGGATAACTCGCCGGTGTAAAGTGTCGTGTTGAGTGTGAGGTAGGTTCGGAGGTTGTTTTGTTGAGCAAAGGCAGTTATTCTTTTCAGGTCTTCAAAACCAAAATTTACTGAAGACCGGGAACGCATATTCAATTTATCGATTCCAAAGTAAACGGAATCAGCTTTTGCCTGCACGGCAGCATGGAGAGATTCCCATGAACCCACGGGCGCCATTATTTCTATATCGCTTCTTTTTATCAATTCTGCTGTTGTTTACAGCAAATATACGTTAAAATGATTTTTTATGCAGGAAGAATTTTGGCTATGTGATATTCCTTTTTGCTATTCGACTTAGTGTTAACCTCCTGTTAGAAAATATTGGCATTCTTTTATAAATGAAAGCCCCGCATTCTGCTAAACTTTTAGAGAAATTCCCCGATCAGGAACTCAGCTTATGTTTATCCTTAACATCAGAACACCTTTTGAGTTGATTAATCAATGCCAATCCATTTTAGGAGCTGTATTTTTTTCAGGCAAAAATTGGTGCAAAACTAAAAATACGAGAAGTGAAGACAGGATACCAAAAATATTAGCATCCAGGCCATAAGGTAGCGGGCATTCACAAGCGGTTAGGGCAAGCGTGACAGTTCCACCGGTTAACATGCTCCAAAAGGCAGCATGGGGATTAGCCTTTTTTACGAAAAATGCAGCGAGTACTGGAATAAATAGTCCTGAAACCATAAAAGCGTAGGAATAAAGCATTAATTCCAGTACGTTTTCCATAGCTGAAGCAAGTAAAAGGGCCAACACTCCTATTACCAGGGTTAATATCTGTGAATTTCGGAGCAGGCTTTTCTGATCATCACTTTTATTGAGATACTTACCAAACACATCGGTTTGTAAATTACCTGAGGCAGCCATCAGGCAACTGTCGGCAGTGGACATGATGGCTGAAAAATAGGCTGACATCATCAAACCCATTAACCCAACAGGTAATATAGATCGAAGCAGCAGGGGTAATCCCATTTCAGCATCCATATCTGAATAGGTATGATAATCCATGTAAGCAAACATTCCCTGATCAAGGGCAACACGTGAAAAAAGCCCCAGCAGCACGCCCATAAATGCCATGATGGGCCATTCGAAGATGCCGGCTATGAACCAGGCTTTTTGGGCGTCTTTCTTACCTCGTGTGGCGTAAATCCGTTGATACAACGTCATTCCTACGAACCATATCGGGATTATGGTAATGGCCCAGTTTACCAACTGTTGCCAGGTTACGTTGCCCAGGGAGAGAAAATCTGGCGAAACGGTTTCCCGGATGGCTTCCATACCTCCAATTGATTTATATCCCAGGGGAATACCTATAAATACCAGCCCGGATATAAGTATGATCCATTGAATGGTATCCGTATAAATTACGGCTTTTAGTCCTCCCATAACAGTATAAACGACAGCAATAACGCCCATAATAATTAAAGCAGTGGTTAGATTTAAATCAATAAATGATGCCGATGCCAGTTTAGCTCCTGCCAACAATTGCGAAGCAGTAAAACCAACGTAACCAATCGCAGAAATAATACCGGCAAGCAGGGCAGTTTTTTTATCGAAAAAGTGGCCAAACAATTGCGGAAAGGTGAATAGCTTTTTTTTCCCGAGAACCTCAAATACCCTTGGAATAAGCACTACTGCCGCCAGCCACGCACCAATAAGACCCGTAAATAGCATCCATGAACCGGCAATTCCCATCAGAAAACCCAATCCACCCAAGCCTATGGAAAAACCTCCGCCTACATCTGTAGCTACTACTGACATACCTACATGCAGGCTGCCCATTGATCTTCCACCCACATAGTAATCATCGGCATTTTTATTTCGGCGTAGAAAAAAGAATCCCACACCAAGCATTACAATCATGTAGAGAATAAAAACAGAGAGGTCAATAAAATGCATGAGTCAAAATATTTTGGTTTGCGGGCAAAGATATAAAAATGAGGGAGGGACGAAAAATTTCAACGAATTGGATAAAATTAAGAAATGCTTAACATGTTGGTTGTCCTCATTAATCTCACTATACGGCGAACTCTTGCTCTTCACTGTTTGCGATTTTCCCTTGCAGCCCTTCCTATCCCCAAATCGGGAAAAATCAGCCCCCGTTGAAAGTTCAAAATTTATTGGCAGATATAAGAAATGGCTGTTGGGTTTTGCATTGGTGTGTCGGGGAAAAATTTTAAATCGAGATGGTCTGAATTATTTGCCGCATCAGGAAATTAAATTGCTTTCCGGAAAGGAATTTTTTATTTTTACGCAAACCTTTATCATGTTATGCATTGAATCAGGTAATTAGAATTTTTATTTCAGCATTTTTCTTTTCAGTGCTGGTTATAAAATGGTTAAGCACATAGTAGAAAATCAAAAACCACCTTAGGCTAATTGAGTAATCAACATAAAATCAAAATATTATGGCAAAAAAAGTTAGTATTTTATCCCTTGATGGTGGAGGCATAAAAGGCATAATTCCAGCCACTGTCCTTGCATACATTGAGGAGCAGCTGCAGAAACAATCCGGCAATAAAGATGCCCGTATCGCAGATTTTTTTGATTTAATTGCAGGTACCAGTACAGGTGGTATTCTTACCTGCGCATATTTAATTCCTGATGAAAATAACCGACCAAAATACACTGCTAAAGAAGCACTTGGGTTTTATCTGGAACGTGGTGATGAAATCTTTGATGTGAATATTTGGCAACGGATGGCTTCAGGAGGAGGTATTTTTGATGAGAAATACTCCGCTGATGAGCTTGAAGATGCTCTATCAGATTATTTTGGAGATGTGCTGTTGAGTCAATTACTAAAGCCCAGTTTAATTACTGCTTATAATATCAAAGACAGAAAAACCGAATTTTTCAATAAATTGGATGTACCACGGAAAAATCTGGATTATTTTGTCCGTGACATTGCCCGTGCAACATCGGCTGCTCCCACCTATTTTGAACCTGCACGCATTAAATCCTCCAATGGCTTAAAAGTTTTACCTTTAATTGATGGTGGCATGTTTGCCAATAACCCTGCTATGTGTGCATATGCTGAAGCAAGGTCAGTTGATTTTTCTGCGGTTACCGGAAATTCAGAGAAACCTGCACACCCGGGAGCTAAAGATATGATGATCCTCTCTCTGGCCACAGGCTCAGAAAAAAAGCCTTATTCCTGGAAAGAGGCCAGGGATTGGGGAAGTGTAAAATGGATTAAACCTGTAATTGATATACTTATGTCAGGTAATTCAGAAACAGTGGATTATGAGTTAAAGAAAATATTTGAAACGGTTGACCCTCACCTGAATTCCTATGCCCGTGTTGAACCTTTTTTAGGCAGAGCCAGTGCCGAAATGGATGAAGCTAGTCCCCAAAATATGGCACTTCTGGTAGAAGCTGGTGAAACTGCTGTGAAGCAAAATAAAGATTTACTTGATCAATGGGTGATAGAGCTCATCGAAAATCAGGCATAATTTCCCAAATTTCAGACGTTTTTATTTAACAAACTTATTAAATATGCGTATACTTTGATACAAGATATCAATTAATAATTGCCGGTTTATTGCATAATAAAAAATATAAAATTGTGCTTTTCAGATTTGACCGGATGAATAATAAAACAAACAGGTATGAGACAAACAGTATTTTTTTTGATTCTCCTGTTCACAACTGCTGTAAGTTTCTCACAGGACAATCTGCTTGATCCGGATTACCAGGAAAGTATTCTCGATAGTCTACGGGATGAATTTGGAAGCAACAAAAAGTATCCACAAGCCTATGAAGTTTCTATTTTAACAGCTTTGTCATATTATCCGGAATTGAAAAAAGTTGCCATTTCATTTCGGAGAAAAAATATCCGCACCACCATGTCGGCCTTACCACATGGTCTTTTTCTTCTAACAAAAGATGAAAACCGGAAGTATGTGATTAATATTGGTACAAATGGGGCTATTTCTTCCCTGTTACTGCCGGAATTATCGTTCAATGCCAGGGTAGGGGTTATTGGCCATGAACTGGCGCATATAGTGGACTATGAAACGATGTCAAAAGTAGACATGATAAAATTCTCAAGTGATTATCTCCTTTCAAAGGACAAACGATCAGAAATTGAACAGAAAACCGATAAAATTGCGATTGGTAAAGGCTTGGGTGAACAGATATATTTTTTTAGTGATTATGTTTTCAATCATGCAAGTGTTCCCCGAAAATATTTGAAATACAAGGAAAGAATCTACTTTTCACCGGAGGAGATTGCCAATATTTTGGAAATTGAAAAATAATTCGGATCTTTATTTATGTGTTACTTATAACTATACCTAAGGGTTTTTCAGCAAAATCAATCTTCCGTATGGATCCACAGCGAATTAATCGCTTTGGCCTGGCAATCCTGGGAATCTGCTCCTTCCTTTTCTTTTTTTTGTGGATCTGGCTGCATGATTATGCCAGCCTGTTAGCTGGCTTTACTGAATTTTTCTTTAATCTTCGTATTTTATTGATATTTATCGGGGGTATCTTGCTGCACGAGGGTTTGCACGGGTTTTCTGCACTGATTTTTACCGGGGGAAAATTTAAAAAAATAAAGTTTGGTTTTAACACAGAAATGATGGCCCCTTATGCACATTGCGCTGCCCCTGTTAAAGTATGGCAATATATTGTGATGGCTGGATTACCGGGCATTTTGATGGGTATTCTTCCTACAGTTTATGCCTTGTTAACGAAGGAGGTATGGTGGTATTATTTTGGTTTTTTCTTTACCTGGACAGCTGCAGGAGATATGATTTCTATTCATGCTTTACGCAAACACCCTTTGAAAAGTTATGTTTTAGACCATCCTGATGAGATGGGGTTTATTATTTTGCATAAAAGCGGGTAATTCAGCTGAACGGCTATTATTCCTGTTTCATACCCTGAAAATACGTGTTCACCGAAATATTCTTTTACCTTAATTTTCAGTATTTTATATTTGAATGGATTTCTAATCTCACCACAAATATTTAGGTAATGGATAATTTTTATCTTAAAACATATAGGCTGCTAAAAGGACTACGGAATGTCTCAAAATGGAAAAACCGAAAAATTTTATATAGTGACTCCATAGGGATTTCTTTACGTTATTATAAGGAGATGTTTAATTATCAACCATTGTTTATTTTTAGAAAAAAGGGGGGTGTAAGGTGGGCATTCTTACTGTATAACCAACAGCTAATTGAAATAAAACAAACTGATTCAGGAAAAGTGGCTAATGAGTGCGTGTTGTATGCATCAAATATTTATAAGGAATATTTCGATCTTGTACGTAAGGCGCAGGTAATTAAGCCTTTAATGATTAAAGGAGAAACCAAAAGGAAAACTTTTTCGGTGAGGGATGCCAACGGTAATACTTTAGAGTATTGCGAGGCAAAGGTTTGTTAGCTACCATTGCTCTCTGACATAAAAAAAATCGTTAATGATAAAATGATAAGTCCAGAAAGCCAATGGCACAGTAAGTAATTTCCTGGGTTTATTAGTTACCTTTCAATCAATCTACCTGTCTATTTTATATCAAGATATTGTTTAATCAGTCGGTACAGCATATCAGTATCTATCGGTTTTGATATATATTCATTACATCCTGCAGCCAGTCCATTTTTCTTTTCCTCACTCATAGCAAAAGCCGTAACCGCAAACACTGGAATTTCTGTATTTTGTTCCCTGATTTTCCGTGTAGCTTCATACCCATCCATTTCAGGCATTTTTATATCCATCAGAATAAGGTCTGCAGCAACGTTTTTATTCTTATATAGCTCAATCAGTTCCCGTCCGTTATTTGCATGATGAATATTGAAATTAAAGGGAGCAAGCACTTCTTTAAGGAAAAGAAAGTTTATATGTTCGTCTTCGGCAATCAATATTGTTTTTTTACTATTAGAGCTTGTGTTCTTTTTATCGGTTTTTATCTCTGTTTTGGTAATTGAGACACCAGGGTCTTCTTGTAGTTCAGAAATAGTAAAGATAAATTTTGATCCATCACCCACTTTGGATTCCACCCACATAGTTCCGCCAAGCAACCGGGTAAGTTGCTTGCATATTGCCAGTCCCAGTCCGGTGCCACCGTATTTTCTGGAATTTGTTTCATCAATTTGGCGGAAGCGATCGAAAATGATCCTGGATTTTTCTGGTTCAATACCAATCCCTGTATCCGCCACAAAAAACTCTACTTCATCATTATCAAGCCTATGGCAGCCAAACTCAATACTTCCTTCTTCTGTGAATTTTATGGCATTGTTTAGCAAATTCATCATTATCTGCCGCAGACGATTTTCATCTGTTGCCATCACAATGTCTTCAACGTCAAGGTTTAAAACTAAATCAACCGCTTTATTATTGCTTTCATCCAGTATTTTAAGATACATGGTATGTAATTCCCTCATCAGGGTATGAATATTGATTTTTTCAACCAATAAATTCATCTGCCCGGCTTCAATCTTACTCAAATCAATAATATCGTTGATGAGGTTAAGCAATGCCTTACCATTAACATTAATGATGCGGACATATTCCTGCCTTTGTTCAGGCGTAACTCCTGGATTGTCGAGCAGATTAGAAAACCCTATTATCCCATTCATGGGGGTTCGTATTTCATGTGACATGTTGGCAAGAAAAGCGGACTTCAGGCGATCGGCAGCCTCTGCTTTTTCTCGTGCCATAATCAAGGCTTCTTCCGTAATTTTCTGTCGGGTTACATTCCGTATAACGGAAATAATATTCAGTGGCTTTCCCTTTTCATCATTGACAACTGATGAACGTATTTCGCCCACGAATGTGCTCCCATCGAGACGGACAAATACATATTGACTATAAGGATTATTCAGTTCTTTACCTTCCAGAAGTTTACGTACATTTGCTTTTGCACGGAGCAGGTCAGAAGGTGATACATGTTGAAAGATATTGATGTCTTGTAAATCTTTGGATTTGGCCCTGAAAAGGTGATAAGTTTCCGGGGAGGCAAGCACCAGATTGCCCTCCAGGTCAAATACAGAGATTGCATCAGGTGAAGTTTCCATTAACTGGCGGTATAGATCCTCAGACCGCTTTAACTCTGATAACATCTCTTTTCTGATGCTTATATCAGTAAAAACTCCCAAATATAAGGATTTAGTAGTATCCGGATCCTGATAAAATGAGCCGGAGCTGGCAAACCACAAATATTCTCCAGCTGCATTTCTAATCCTTAATTCAGTTGTCCGGGCTTGTTGTTTTCCTGCGATGACCTCAGAAATGTAATTTTGTATATGATTTTTGTCCTCTTTGTGAACAATAAAATTTAGGGAGTTGTATGATAATTCCGATACTTTGTACCCCAGCAATTTTTTGCAACTGGGAGAAATCCAATCTATTTCAAGCGATTCGGAAATCATCATAATTACTGCGTTTGTATTATTCAGTATTTGCTGTAGTTGATTCCGGGTTTTCTTTAATTCCTCTTCATCTCTCTTCCTCTTCGTAATATCAAGCGCTATCCCGGTGGTGCCTGTAACCTCTCCATGTGGGTTAAAGGTGGGTGATTTAAAAGTTTCAAGGATACTGGCTACATTGTCAATCAGTAGATATTCCTCAGTGAACAAAGGAATTTTATTTTCCATTACATACTTGTCGTCTTTCATATATTTGGCTGCATGGGCCTCATCAAATACTGCTTGATCTGTTTTGCCTTTTAATTCTTCTGGTCTGCTATTTACCGATTTAGCAAAAATCTCATTTACATACAAAAATTTTCCCTCCTTATCTTTCAACCATGCAAGATGAGGTAAATTATTTAAAATGGCCTGCCTTTGAAATTCATGTTCCTTTAACTTGTCCAGGTAGAGCTTTTCCTGGGTAATATTGCGCGAAACAGTCATGATTTGATTTTCTCCGCGGATTTCAATTGTGCCCAGAAGGGTTTTATACCAGGATTTATCTTTTTGTTCCAGTTGAAAATTAATGGATTTAAAATCTCCGGGGACGAGGGAGTCAAGTGTTTCTTTAAATAGAGATGTTATGGTGTTACTCAAAATCTCGTCTATGGTTTTGCCGGTTTGATGTAGGAATGAATCAGACAAAGAATCACTGACTGAAGAAAATGATTCTAAAAGTTTCCAATTATGGTTAAATATGGCTATGGTATCCGGAGTTGCTTCAAGAAAAGCTTTAAATCTTTTTTCGGCATTTTCAATTTGGGATTTACTCTTTTTCAGCTCTTCAATATTTTTTGCCAGTTTCAGGTTGTTATAGCCAAGGGTAGATATTTCCCCGGCCATTACCTCCAACAGATCTACGATGGCATCAAACTGGGTGGCTTCCATCATGGGCATATTTTCGTATGCTTTTACCAGTGTATCTCCCTCAATCCCAATTTCATCAGCATAGTTTGATAATGAGCTTGTTGTTGCTTTCCCGGTATTGCTTTGACCAATCATCCAGTTGGCTATATGCTTACCACCAACAATGATAGGCGCCGCTGCATCAATAAATCCGCAACTGTGGCAATCTTCTTTTACCGCCTTACGGAATTTCATTGCCTTTTCACCCAGAATACGATCAGAATTATAACACTGTAATTTACCTTTTTCTGTTTTTCTAATGAGATTGCAAACATTGGAAAAATTACTTTCATTTGTCAACGGCTTCCCGTTTACATCAGTTATTATTGAGGCCACTTTATTGGTTCGGGCAAATGTATCCTGAATCTTTTGCAGTTCTTCAATATCAATAATATCTGTGAGCTTTATATTTTTCAATTCTTTTTCCGGCGACAAAAGATAATCAAGCTTTAATTTAAGACGCTCTTCACTTTCCCGCAATCTTTGCTCCATTTCATACTTTACTGAAATGTCGCGAAAAACGATTATAACACCTAAACAATTGCTGTTAGCCGAAATAATGGGTGAAGCTGTATATGCGACATGAAATTTTTTTCCAGCTTCGGTGACTAATTGTGTATGATCTGATAGGTTGACCGGCTGTTTATTGGTAAGTACCTCCGCTGTGGGATCAGATATTTTCAACTTGGTTTCAGGATTTATCAGTGTCAATATCCCGTCCGGATATTTTCCTAATGCTAAAGATTTGCCATATCCGGTTAGGGATTCTGCCATTCGATTTACGTGCATTATTTTCCCCGAACGATCAGTTGTAATTACAGCATCACCGATGGAGCGCAGCGTAGTCTCCAGATAATCCTTTTGCTCTGCCACTAAGAGCCGGTCTTGTTCAAGTTTGGTATTGAGTTCGGAAAGTTCCTTATAATTTTCGCGTAAATGATCGTTAAGCGCAATCATTTCTTCATTCTGCGCCTGAATTTCTTCGGTTTGTTGGGCGACCAGGAGTGCATTATTTTTTTCTGAAGTAATATCTTCATAAGTGCCCAATACTCCAATGATGTTTTTTTTATCGTCGAACAATGGTAACTTGCTTGTACGAAGCCACCCGGTGCTTCCATCAGTGCGCTCCTGCTTTTCTTCAAAACCAATTTTAGGTTTGCCTGTAGCTAAAACCTCAAGGTCATCTTTGCGAAAAGATTCAGCGGAATTTTCCCAATGCAGATCATAATCGCTCTTTCCGATCACATCATCAGCATAGTAAAAACCGGCATCATTCGCAAAGCTTATATTACATCCTCGATAAATGAGGTTTTTATCTTTCCAAAAGATACGTTGGGGAATAAGATCAAATACCTGCATGGAATCGGAGGTAAGGGGGTCGGCTTTTGATTGTCTCTCAGTAGCCAGTTCCATTTCAAGTTTCTTCACTTTTTCCTCCAGCAGTGAGCAACGGTTTCTCAGCTCTTTTTTTCCGCGGAATAAGATCATTCAGAAAAAATGTTAGGTTGTTATGAGCCTATCTAACGAGAATTGATAAAAAAAGGTTTTATAACTCCACAGAATATCCATAAAAATATGCTTTGGATTTATGGTTCTTCCACGAATTTAATGGTAACTTACAATTTGTTTATATGTTGTATTTTGGATTTCAGAAGCTGGAAATTTATCAGCTTTCAAAAGCGTTGGTAAAGGATATTTATAAATTTAGCAGTTCTTTTTCCTCAGATGAAGAGTATGCTCTTGTACAGCAAATAAATAAAGCAGCAGTTTCAGTTGCCTCTAATATTGCAGAAGGAACAAGCATCTCATCAGGCACATGAATTTTCGCGTAGCACTATATATGCTCCCTTATTGATGTTACCTATCGGCATTCTTTGACAAAAATTTTGGCAAGTTCCCCTTTTTTTGCCTGTACAAAAAACTCCTCCAGATAATTTAATATTTCTATTCTCTTTGATGCTGAAAGATAATTACAATCAGAGACAGTACGGATAATTTCATCCTGATGGTTTAGCATGTATTCAAGAATAATATTATATTCTTCAGCAGTTCGGCAGGGGCCACGGTAAAGTCTGTTCTTTACAGTAGTTATTGGTAGTTTGGGGTTTGGGCGGGCATAAGATGTGTATACAAAACCACTCCAATCAAAATCGTACGGAACTGGTTCAGGTGGAAAAAGAGATCCTTTGGATATGATCTTAACATTGTGTAAGCCAGGAACAGACCAGTCTGTATTGCCTAACATGTATTGAAACACTGACATTACATCATTGGCATATCGACCCGTGCGGTTTGCCGTAATATTTTTTACCTTTAATGTTGAAGAATTATTCCTTGCCGCCATCCATTTACTTCTTTCTATAAAGAATGCATACCGTGTATGTGTTTTTATTTCTCCCTCAACATCAGTATATGTCACTCTTGCCAGCCGTACCCTATAGCTTGCTTTGGATAAGTGATTGTATATTTTGTATGCCAGGTATTCTGCGATTACATAATCATTGTAATCTGGATTTGTAATCTGGCAGTGATTTACGATTTTAAGTTTGCGATGATTTTCGAAGATAGTTTTTTTGCACTCATCTTTTGGAAAGAATATCTGCAGATTTGGAAATGCACAGTTTTTGGGATCCTGCCGGTATTTTCCCCGTGGCTTTATCTGTACATAGAAAGATTTTTTGATGTTACCATCCTCATAGGTTAATCGGGCAAGGTGAAGTTTTGGATTTTCTTCCCCCATATCCTTTGAAAGTGCTTTAAAATTTAACACCAGGTTGAGCGTTAACAAGGAAGTATCGGCAAAAAAAGAATCTGATGATGCGTCCTTTTTTGCCTTTGCTATTTCATCTGTATCAGATTGTGCGTGTAAAGTATTTATAGATGCGGAGAAAACCACAAAAACAAATATAACCCGTATCATTTGATGTAAATCTGCCATTTTACCCCAAATATATTAAAATGTAAAGATAGAGATAATATTAAAGATTTTCCAGCCCCTGGCGTGAGAACAGTATTTTTTATCAATCAACTGTTTAAATATTGTATCCTTTATAAATCGATTTCGTAAGAAGCTATATGAATGATTTATAATGCATTTATTACCTTTGCAGTTTTATTTTATAGATTTTGAACGCTAGAACAATGTCCTGTTACTATGGTAATAGATAACCCATTTCTCAGAACTTATCATTTTTACCAGGATACTTCACTGAGAATTCAGGTGGAGCCTAAGCCCGCGGATTCCGTTGAAGTAAAAGGCACTACTTCAAAAGTATTGCTCTCACCAGCATCCATCAACACTCAAAAGCTCACTCAGGCGAGGAAAGTTTTTGATCGTATAGAAATTAGATCGTTAAAAAAGCCCAAACGCATTGTTCCAAAACCCAAAATTACCTTTGATCCTTTAGATTTTGAGCAGATACCGTATGTGTATACTTCATTGGACAGTTTACACCTGGATATGCCTAACTTTCTTGTTGACATTCCGAAATATGAAAAGCAGGAACTAAACCGAGAAACACCGGTCTATAAAGAAACCATTGGCCCAATGAATCAATCTTCTCAACTGATTATTCCTGTTACAAGACATATACAAAGTGGTGAGTGGTTTTTATTCATACTTTTATTATTGTTTGCTACCCTTGGATGGTTCAAGTATAACTTTAACAGGTATCTGGGGCAGGTTTTAAATGGTACTGTCAGTTACCAGGTATCACAACGTTTATACCGTGATCAAAATGTACTTTTTCTTAGGGTGTCTGGTATGTTAAATGTATTTTTTATTTTTACTACAGCTGTTTTTTTATACCAGACTGCCCGGTATTTCAACCTGCTTAATTATGCTGTTAACGGGTTATGGATTTATTTACTCATAGCAGCTGCATTTGGCACTCTGTTTTTTATACGGCAGGTAAGCCTTCGTTTTATCGGGTTTTTATTTGATAAAAATGAAGCTTTTAGCGAATATTTACATAATACCCAGTTATATAATAAAAGCATGGCTTTGTTGCTTCTGCCTCTGATTTTAGGTGCGGCATACATGCCTGTTGATTTGCAACCCGTATTTATTTTTTCCGGAATTACACTAAGTATTTCGCTTTTCGTTCTAAAGATTTTCCGTGGATCGCAAATAATAATTAGAAATGATGTGTTAATTTTATATTGGATTTTGTACCTTTGTACGCTCGAAATATTACCCCTAATTATAATCTATAGGTATCTTCTTTCATTAGTTACTTAAACGGACACAGAGCAAATGGCAGAACAAAAAACCTCTTCAGTAAAGATTAAATCAATTTTGATTTCGCAACCGAAACCAAAAGAGGACTCCCCATATTTTCAGCTCGCAGAGCGAAACAATATTAAAATTGATTTCCGCCCTTTTATTCAGGTTGAGGGTATAGACTGTAAAGACTTTCGTAAGTCACGCATTGATATTTTAGAACATTCAGCAGTTATTTTCACCAGTAAAACTTCAGTTGATCATTTTTTTAGAATCAGTGAAGAAATGCGGCTCACCATACCCGATGCTATGAAGTATTTCTGTGTGAACGAGCAGATTGCTTATTATTTACAGAAGTATATTGTTTACCGCAAACGGAAAATATTTTTTGGTCAGGGCAAACTGCAGGATATGATGGACGTAATTGTTAAAAATAAAGATGAGAAATTCTTTATTCCCCTGTCTGATCAGCATAAAAAAGATATACCCGAAACTTTAAATGCTGCAGGTATTAAATATACTGAAGCTACCCTTTATAGAACAGTATGCAGTGATCTTTCTGATTTGTCAGATGTAAATTATGACATTCTGGTATTTTTTAGTCCTTCCGGAATTCGCTCATTATTGCAAAATTTTCCAGATTTTAAGCAAAAGGAAACCAAGATTGCATCATTTGGCACCTCTACCGCCAAAGCAGTGAAAGAAGCCGGATTGCGCCTGGATATTGAAGCACCTATGCCTAAAGCCCCATCCATGTCTATGGCACTTGACTATTTTATCAAAGAGCATAACCGGAAAAAATAGACAAGCTGAAAGATCATGCTGATATATTTTCTTGCTTCTGCACATCGCAAGGGGTAATACCATTTGCTAATTTTTTGGCCTAAAAATGGAAAATCAAAAATTTGGCAGATCACAACGATTAAAATCGCGCAAACTTATAAACCATGTATTTCAGGTTGGTAAAAGAATTTTTTCAACCCCATTAGTTGCAGTACTCACGTCTGTTCAGGATGACATTCCCACCTCAAAGGCTGGTTTTACAGTATCCAAAAGAAATTTTAAAAAAGCCGTTACCCGCAACCTTTTAAAAAGACAAATGCGGGAAATATATCGCACAAGCCAGCGTTTTTATAAAACAGAAACCAGGTTTAATATTATGTTTATTTATTCTGATAAAACAATCGTTTCTTTTAAAGAAATTGAAACTGCCATGCATAAAATCTTATCTGAATTAAAAAAGCAACATTCATAGGTATATGAAGACGCTTTACCAGGGCATCAAAAAATTAATTAGCTTACTGTTTCTTGGCTTCATAAAATTTTACCAGTACGCTATCTCACCGCTTTTCCCACCTTCATGCCGGTATACGCCCACCTGCTCCACATATAGTATTGAAGCAATTAAAAAGCACGGACCTTTCACGGGTGGCTGGATGGCTATAAAAAGAATTCTTTCCTGCAACCCATGGGGAGGGCATGGCCACGACCCGGTTCCATGATGGGTTTAAGCCGGCCTTATACTGAGCAGCTTTTATGGCCTTATTTTATCAGTTGCCTCCGAAATACTTCCTTCCATAATGCATAACCCTGGTCATTCATGTGAACACTATCGGAAAGAAAAATATCTGATTTAATATCCCCCTCTTCAGTTAACATGGGGGGCACAACGTTAATAAAGCCAACATTCTCTTTTTCATCTGCCATTAATCGTAATTTCTCGTTTGCAGCCATAATTTTGTGCATAACTTTTTGCCTGGACGGACTTGGTTTAATGGAGATAAAGTAAACATACGTTCCTGGAATAGCTGAATCTATACGATTGACAATAGATTTTGACTGGTTAATAAATTCATCTACAGTCGTTGGACCCATCATATCATTATCACCCTCATAGATAAGTACGGTATCCGGTTCATATTTTAGGATTAGGGAATCCATATACATGAGTAGGTCTTTTGCGGTTGAGCCGCCAAAACCACGATGGATAATTTCCAGCGGTGCAAGATCTTCATGGATGCTATGCCACATCCGTATTGAAGAGCTTCCTGTAATCACAGTTGCTTCTTTAGGCGGCATTTCGATGGCATCCATCGTGGCAAAAATGCCTGTTTCCAGAGCAAAGCGGCCAATTGGCTTTTTGGCAAGATATTTTTTGGGAATAAGGGCCAGAGGAATTTCTTCAATTATACTTCCGTTATGTATAAATTTAATGAGAGGTGCCTGAGAAATGGCATCTGTAAAAGAAATAGTATCTGTGGCAGTTGCAACTTGTTGCTCAATTTGCAAAATAATTGGCCCAAAATGACGGGTTCCGCATACTACCTTTATTGTATCTCCACTATAAGAAGATTTAGCTAAGGCTTTTATAATCAGCAAGCTATCATCAAGAGACTCTAGCCGAAAGGCGATAAATGGATTTTTTATCTCAGTATCGGAAAGCTGTATGGTTTTAAAGGCAAATGGATTAATGTGTGTTTTTTCCAGTGGTGCCAGTATCAGCCTTTTTCTGGGCTGGAGTGAATCTACATCATTTACATAAACCTGGAGGGCATATGAATTTCCGGCATCAGTTGTTGAATCAAAGATAGAGAAAGGTATTTCACCCACAATCTGATACCCTTGCTTGCTTTTTACAGATGTAAATACTGCCCTGGCTGCACTTTCCTGTTCAATATTTTGCGTAATTATTTTAACATCAGTATTTTCAGATGGATTAATGGCATATTGAACCTGCTTTTTTATGCCTTTTTGGGGAGCGATGAATATTTCCACACCATCCTTTTCCCATGCAGAAGAATTATTTAAAAAAAGCGAATTATCATCCACAATAATTTTTATAAATAGCGCTTTTTCAGTCCATCCCACGGATATATGCGCCGCAATATCCAAAGAGTCGTATATCTCGCCTTTGGGGCCCGCCAGCAATGGTATTTGTTGAACCGCATTTATATGGGTTATGTTCTTGATTTTAGGCACATGAATACTTTCGGAATCGATGTTTTTGGTGGTAGCTGCTGATCTCGTATTGGGTTGGCAACTATACAACAAAATGCCCATAAGAATCAGGTGGAACAGATGTTTTTTTTGTTTTTGCATTGTTTGTTGGTATTAGGAAATAGTTTTATGAGTTGTTGATGTTTACACTTTTAGCGGGAGCACAAAGAAATAAATTGCGATAAAATGACACGCACTGCCTGCAATTACAAAGAGGTGCCAGATTAAATGATGATAGTGGAAAATAAATACTTTAAAAAACAAGATACCTGTGGTGTAGCAGAGGCCTCCACCTAGGAGCCATAAAATCCCGTTAAGGGAAATACTGTTAAATAATGGGATAATAAAAAACAATAGCATCCATCCCATAATAATGTAGGCAATAACATAAAAAATGTTTACACCTTTTTCAAATTTATTTGGAATGAATATTTTCAAAATGATTCCTGTGAGCGCAAAACCCCACTCAATTATAAACAGCACCCAACCCCAATTGCCATTCAGAGCCACAAGTGATAGTGGCGTATAGGTACCGGCAATCATCAGAAAAATAGCAATTTGATCAAAGTTATGAAAGAAATCCTTGCCTTTGGTGCCTGGCGGTAATGAATGATTTAAAGTGGAGGAAAAATAAACAAGAATCATTGAGCCACCAAATATGCTACCACTTACCACATGCCATATTGTGCCTTTCTGCAATGCATATGCCACCATTAAAATAAGGGCTCCAATTCCGAGAAGAACACCCATTCCATGCGAGATGGCATTGGCAGTTTCTTCCTGCCGGGAAAATCTTCCTGATGCTGTCATGCATCAAAGGTATAAAGTATAATGTACTGTTTGATATTTTCCCTACAAGTTTTCGGTTTTTATTCCGGTTTTAAAACCTGATGCAGTTTTTTGTGTTATTATTGTGAGCCTTTCTTTATTTGATTATCGAATAAGAATGTATATAATTTTTTCAGGGATAGAATGAAAAATACAGATAGAACTTTTGTAATTGGAGATATCCATGGTTCAGGAAAAGCACTAACCCAGTGTCTTTCGCGTTCAGGGTTTAATTATGAAAAGGATTTGCTTATTTCACTCGGAGATCTGACAGATGGGTGGCCGGATTCATATCATGTGTTTGAACAGTTGCTCAAAATAAAACATGTGGTATTGATTAAAGGTAACCATGATAAATGGGCGCGGCATTGGATGCTCACTGGTGAGTATGATCCGAACTGGTATCACCAGGGAGGAAAGAACACAATTAACAGCTATCCGGACACCATTCCGGATTCACACAAAAATTTCTATAATACTGCCAAGCCCTATTTTCTTTTGGATAATGCTATTTTTGTACATGGAGGTTTTGATCCGGATAAAGATATTCACGAACAAACCGAAGAAATATTTTTATGGGATCGCAGTTTAGTCCAACTGGCAAAGAAATTGGATTCCATAAATCCCGAGACTCAGCTATCGCCCTATAAAAGAATATTTCTGGGACATACCCCCACGTTAAATTTTGAAAGTGACAAACCCATTAATTATTGCAATGTTACGCTTATGGATACCGGAGCAGGATGGCCCGGCGGACGTTTATCAATAATGGATATTGAAACGGGCAATGTTGTTCAAAGTGATAAATCAGATGATTTATACCCCGGAGTTTCTTCGCGCTGATGTTGTGGCAGACATTTACATTTCTTCCAGTTCCTCCTGAATATCAGCAAATATTTTTGTAATTACCGGATCAAAATTATTTATAAGTATTTCCAGCTGTGCTTTATCTCTTTGCTCTGCAGCATGTTCTATTTGCCTTATTTCCTTTTTCAATTCTCCCATCTCTAATAGTTCAACCGTTGGTTTCAATGAGTGAGCTTTTTCCTTTACATCCTGCAATTCATTATTTTTGCCTGATTCTTTCAGTTCTTCCCATAAATTTGGCGATGTATCCAGAAACATTTGTAGGATCTGCTTAATTGTTTCCATGTCATTATCATATAAGGCAATAATGCCTTGCAGACTATAATTTTTTCCCATTCTCACACATTTTTAATGCATATTAAAGATACAGATTTTCCTGGTGAAAGTCAAAAATCCTTAGCAGATAATTTAAAAGAACACTTTATAATTATATCGTGTCTGCGCAAAAATCTCAATGTCTTTCCCAATTTTCGGGACAGGCTGTATGCCTGTCAGGAAAATACTCATTTACATAAGAAAACTGTGTTTTTTCTGACTCCGCAAGCCTCGAACCAGGACTTTTCTCATCAGACACATGAGTTTACGCGCAAATACTATATAAAGAGCTATATAGAGAATGTCAGGGTTAAATAAGAATGATATCCTCTCCTGTAAAATTACTGGGAAACAAACTGGTAGGTAATTGTACCATGCTGAATATTTTCCTTTGTTTCATTTGCATTAAACTTTGACTTTAATGCTGCATCAACTGCTGCATTTTTAAAGCATTCATCCTCTGCCGTAGATGCTGCTGCTACATTAACATCTGTAACATTTCCGTATTTATCAACGGCAATGTTTAGTTTTACTGTAGCGCCGCCCTGACAAAGATATACAGGTACCGGAAGATAGGTGTGATTCCTACCTGGGAGATTGTATACAATATTTGTAGGGCCTGAATATTTTGGACCGGATTTCATTTTTTCTGAGGCAGTTTTGGGTATTATCCCATCCTCTGAGGAATTCCTTGTTTCTATTTCCTGCTTTAATTGCTCCAGGTATTCATGTGTGGCTTCTGTAGGTCTGTCCTTGTAAAGTTCCTCCATCAATTCCTGTTCAAATCTTTCTGTGCTTAATTGCTCCGACAATTCATCGGCTACATTAACGCCTATGTTGCTCCTGGATTGCTGATTTAACCATTTTTCAAGTTCCTGATCAGCATTAGTTTTTTCATCAACAGGAGGTTGATCTTCACTAAAATCAATAATTATTTCTGGTTGATGGTATTTTTTCGTCCCTGTCAATTGCCAGGAAAAAAAGATAATCAGTAGAATAAGATGGAATATTATGGTGCCTAATATTCCAATTATATTTTCGTTCAGGAACTTTTTCAAAAATTCATTATTTTGCGATGGCAATGATAATCATTCTTTTTATACCATCTGCAGTTTTAACGTAATAGCTAATAGTTTGGTACCCTAAATATACCAAAATATTCCTCTCATTTGAATCTACAAATACGTGATAATTTTGTTTATAAGCATATTTTCATCTATGGGTTTTGGAATATAATCTAAACATCCGGCTTCCAGGTATTTTCGTTTATCTCCTGACATTGCATTTGCTGTTTGCGCTATTATGGGAAGTTCGGGCTTTAGTTTTCCTATATGTTTTGTAGCTTCAATGCCATCCATTCCTGGCATATTGATATCCATGAGCACAAGCGAAATATCGTGGTTTTTTTCTACCAGATCAACTGCTTCAAATCCATTTATGGCAATTAATACGTTTATTTTATAGGCAGAAAGTATCTCCTGCAGATAAAAGGAACTTGATGGGTCGTCTTCCGCAATTAAAATGGTTAGGTTTTCCCTAATGGTGTTTGTTAATGTTGCTTGTTTATCATTAATTATTGGATATAATTTTTTTTGTTTTGCCAGCGGTATTTGAAATGAAAATTCTGACCCTCTCTGCTCTGTAGAATTTACCCTGATTTTCCCTCCCATTATCTCCAGGAGGCCCTGCGAAATTGCCAGACCCAACCCTGAACCCCCATACTTCCTGGAAATGGAAGAGTCGCCCTGGTTAAACCGTTCAAAAATTTTCTCTACAGTTTCTTTTGACATTCCAATGCCTGTATCAGAGATAAAAAACTCCACATTTTTCCCTGAGATTTTTCTGGCACCAAATTCTATTTTGCCACTTTCTGTAAATTTGAATGCATTTCCCAGCAGGTTGGTTAAGATCTGTTGTAAACGGAAAGGATCCGTATAAACGGGCATTTCATGATCCTTAAAATCGCTGTGGTATTTTAGTGAAATGGCCTTTCCACTTTTTTCTATGTTCAGTTTAAAGAAAGAATATTGCTCCGCAAGTAATTTGTTCACATTTACATGCTCATGATTTAACTCAAGCTGGCCACTTTGAATTTTTGAAATATCCAGAATGTCATTGATAAGTTTAAGTAGAAAGGTTCCATTTGTATGGATGATATCTAAATAATATTGTTGCTTCTCTGTAGAGAGTGTGCGGGTTTTGAGCATTTCAGTAAATCCCAGAATGCCATTCATTGGGGTGCGAATTTCGTGCGACATATTGGCCAGAAAGGCAGATTTTAACCGGGTGCTTTCTTCTGCCTTTTCTTTTGCCTCCATTAGTTTACCTTCCATTAATGCCCGGTCTATAGCCACTGAAGCCTGAAAGATAAAAGCTTTTATAAGATTATAATTCTCAATTTCTTTATTGTTTTTGGTAAGAATAGCTATATTTCCAAGAAAATTGTGTTGATAATAAAGACCAATAAAGTATACTTTATGAATTCCCAGCATTTTTTTCATCATTTTATACAATGAATTTTTAAAAAACCGGTTTTCCTTCAAAATTTCTTTATCATCATATTCAAAGAGTTGTCGCTCATTAAATCGTGCAATATCATTTGGTTCTATGGGGTAACTATTTTTTTCCAGGTCATAGCCCAGCAATTTTGAAATTTTCTCCAATTTGCCTTCAAGCCCCCGGACATGCTGTGTTTCCAACTGCATTTTTTCCGGGTTATACCGATTAATGATTATAATGGATTCAGGAACTATTTCGCTCAGTTCTTTACCAATATGGTAATACAACTTGCCCTTATCCTGCATAGTTAGAAAATTTGTTGCTGATTCCATTAAAAATGCCATGGAGCGATGTGCTCTTTCCAGTTCTGCCTGCTGCCTTATCTGCTTTGTTACATCCTCAAAGCTCTCAATGGCCCCAATAATATTGTTATCATTATCCATTAATAAACCAGCATTTTTACGAATTTGTCTGATTTCTCCATCTTTTCGCTGAATATGGCATGTTATATTTAATATCGGGCTTTTTTCTGCATTAGAAAATATGCCACATTGCACTCCACAAGTATCTTTAGTAAAAAAAGAACATTTTTTACCGACCACTTCCTCATCGGTATATCCTGTTAATTCATAGGCCCGTTTGTTCCAGGATTTTATATTTTGTGCTGTATCAACCGTAAACATGGCACTTGGGCTAACCTCAAAAGTCATTTCGTTAAACTCTTTTGCTTGCCGTAACTTTTCTTCTGCTTCTCTTCGGAAAGTAATGTCTTCTATGGTGCCCTCCAGGTATTGAATATTTCCGTATTCGTCTTTAACTGCCCGTGCGTTTTCTCTTACATATATTTTGGACCCGTCTTTTCTTGTCCATTTTGTTTCCAGACCATTAATCTTGCCTTGTTTTTCCAGAATTTGAATGAATTTTTCCCTGGGGAAAGAGGATTCATACCCCTCTTGTGCACGTTCTCTATTGATAACCTCCTGGTTATTCTCATGCCCCAACATATTTACAGTGGCCTCATTGGCCATTAGTACTTTACCCTCTATCGTAGTCCGGTATAACCCAATTGGTACTGCATTAAAAAACGTCCTGAATTCTTTTTCCTGCCTCACAATATATTCTTCCTTGTTAATTCTGTGGAGGGCTGCTGTAATAAGCAGTGAAAATTTCTCGATAAAATTTGTTTCATCTTCAGTAAGCTTATTTTGGCTAAGCATTGCTATGGAGCAGAGTGGTTTATCTTCCCAGTTTAAGCCTATAAAGTAAGTGGCTTTAATATGAAACATTTTTTCCACAAAATCGCACAATGATTTAGAAATGTATCCCAATCCAAGCTCATATAAACCATTGGGTATTCTTACAAGCCTGCTTTTTCTGAGGGCAGATAAGACTTTGCCCTCTTTCAGAGGCATTACAAGCTTAAATGGATTAAAGTCAAAAATTTTTTTTAGTGATTGTAATATCTTACCTGCCCCATAAATATATTTAATAGTAGAAACATTTGTAATGGTGTCGATTTTATTTATGGAGATATACAGGCCAGGCACACTTTTTCCAATGGTCTCTCCTATAAGCTCATATATCTTCTCCTCATCTGTGGTATGGAGAATTCTTGTTGCTGCCTCAATAAGATCAATATTGTGAATTGTATCTGGCATATCTTGTATTTTATATAGTTTTTGGATACGAATATTTTATAAATAGGTTAGAAAAATATTATGCTCAAACTTTTTATTTTAATTTTCGTAGTATCATATCGCGGGTTCCCATTTTTAGGCAAAATATTAAATCCCGTCCATTGCATAACTATATGAATTTAAATATCATACATGATATACTTCAAAAATATCCTGTCGGTGATGAGGTAGGGCTAAGAAACGCCCTGAATAAACTGATTACGGAAAATGAATCTTCGTCTGATACAGTAAACAAGCAGGGTTCGGACATTATTGTTGAACTCACCGCCCATTTACTTGATGCCACTGATGAAAATGATATATATGATTATATTGGCAAAGCTTTGCACGAAGTAGTTCCTGATTCCATTGTTATTCTCAACATTAATGATTCAGAGACAGGAAAAATGAGCATTAGGAACATTTACACTCCAGAGGAGAGTAATCTGTTGAATGTATTTAGAATATTAGGCTATAACCCTGTGGGTAAGTCTTATAAACAAAAAAAAGAGGCAATGAAAGTTTTTGCTTCCGGCCAGCTTACCGAATTTCCCGGGGGGCTGGTCAGTTTAGGCGGAAATTATGTGCCGGATGCGCTGATCAGGCAAATTATACAAATGTTAAATCTGAAGGAGGTTTTTTTAATTGGATTTTCACGGGAAACAGAAATTTTTGCCGGCGCCCAGATTTACACACTTCAAAACTGTGCAGCGCCTGATAAGGAACTCATTGAAACCATGGTTACAAATGCCTCAATCGCTTTGCAAAAGTTTCAGTATAAATCGTTCGCGGAAGAAAAAGCAAATGAATTATCTAATTTCCTTGGTCATTTGCCTGTGGGTGTTGTTTTTGTTGATGAAAAGGAAAAAATTGTTGAGTGGAATAAAGAAATGGAAAAAATTACCGGCTATACAAAATATGAAGTATTCCGGAACAATTACCTTGATTTTTCCAACCAGATTAACAAGAATCCAAAAGAACATAAAGAGAATTCACTTATAGAATTGTTTAAAAATGCAACAGAGGAGGAAAAGATTTTACAAGAAGAAAAATATTTCTTGCATAAAGATGGGGCCACACGGTTTGTAATTGAAAAATCATACCTTTTTACCGGTCGTAGCCAAAAATATGCAGTAATTCTTTTCATGGACATAACAGAGCATCAAAAAATATCTGATGAGCTGAAGGAGGCGGGGTTTGCGCTTGAACAAAAAAACAGGATACTTGAAAATACCAATGAGGCAAAAAATAAATTAATTTCTATTATTGGGCACGATTTACGCGGACCCCTGGGGAATATTCTTGGGTTAACTGAATTGCTTGTTACACGTGATTATTCCTCGCTTGGAAAAATGCGGAATTTTCATAAGCTGCTCTTCATTACCGCTGAATCTTCATACCTGTTGCTTGAAAATATTCTAGCCTGGCTAAGATCAGAAAATAAAGGTCTTGATCTGAATTTAGAATCATTTCCTTTAAACGAAGTAATTGTACAGACCCAAAGATTACTGCAGCTTGTGGCTGAACAGAAACAAATTACTTTTAGATTGGAATTGCCTGATGATTTGATTGTTTTTGCTGACCGCAATATGCTTACCACTGTTTTCAGGAATCTACTATCAAATGCTGTGAAATTCACCTCCCAGAATGGTCATATAAAGGTTTTGGTAAAACCTAAAAACGAGAAGAAAATTCTCATAAGCATTTTAGATGATGGAAAAGGCCTCACCAAAACCGAAGTATTCAGCATTAAAAACCTACGTAGAGATTCCACTCCTGGCACAGCTGGCGAAAGAGGGACTGGCCTTGGACTAATCATTTGCCAGGAATTTATAAAGCTTCATGGTTCTGAATTATGCATTGACAGCCTACCAGGTAAAGGAAGCAAATTTTCATTTGAACTTCCCCGCGTGAAGTTATAAACAACTTCAGAGTACCCCTATTATTTTTATTTTCCAATGGGAATAGGATAAAACACATTTTATTGTGCGATGGTATGTTTTTTGTTAACATCCGTGTAATTTTAAACACATATCTGTGATGTTACATGCAGGTTTTTTTATATTTGACCCGAACTTAAACCTTAACCTATGGTAATAGATAAACATATTCAAGGACTTATCTTTGACCTCGATGGTACAATTGCTGACTCTTTGCCCGTTCACCTTGATGCATGGAATATTGTATGCAGCGAGTTTGGATATACTTTTCCGGAAGAAAAACTTTATGAAATGACGGGAATGCCAACCATTGATTTTGCAAATTATATTAAGGCTGACAGCAATTGTGAGTGGTCTGCCGAAGAAATAATGAAAATGAAGCAACAGGCTTTTCACAATAATCTGCACAAGGTGAGGGCGATAGATGCGGTGGTGGCCATTGTTAAAAAATATTCTACCAGGTTGCCATTAACTGTTGGCACGGGAGGCAGCCGTAAGAGTGCCCATGCCATTTTGCACCACCTTAACCTGGGGTCGTATTTTGATTTTGTTGTATCGGCCAGTGATGTGAGCACACACAAACCTTCTCCGGAAACATTTCTTAAATGCGCCATTTTAATGGATGTACGTCCAAAGAACTGCCTTGTTTTTGAAGATGGGCAAAAAGGTATTGAAGCTGCTATAGCTGCTGATATGCCTTATGTTGATGTGCGTAACTATGCATTTCACATCAACAACCCGGTAAATGCCTGATAAATATTGAATACGGCTATCTATTATTCAAATATTATTTATAGAAGTCTCTCTGTTTTGGGGTTGCAAAAGTGGATTGTAACTTTATTGCTCACGGCTTTCTCCTTATCTTCCGCTTTGCCTCAGTCACCTCCCGAAATTAGTGTGCTTACCTGCTCTCCAGGAGAGGAACTCTATTCAGCATTCGGACATACGGCCATACGGGTGCGTGATGATTCCCGTAACCTGGATCTGGTTTATAATTATGGTACTTTTGATTTCAGCACCCGTTTTTTCTATATCAAATTTGCTTCGGGAAGGCTAAAATACCAGTTATCTGTTTCCCGGTTCAACGACTTTTTATACGAATATATACTTGAAGGAAGGGAAGTGTTTTCCCAGCAGTTATTGCTTTCAGATGAGGCAAAATGGCACCTACTGCAATTGCTACAGGAAAACCATCAATCCGCAAACCGTTTTTATTACTACGATTTTTTTAAAGATAATTGTACCACCAGGGTCCGTGATATTATCGCAGCAGCATCCGGTACTGACAGCCTTTTTAGTGAAAAACCCACCCCATTCACATACCGGCAGCTTATTTATCCGTACCTGGAAGAGGTTAAATGGATAAGGGCCGGGATTGACATTTTACTTGGTCAACCCACCGATGTTGAAACAAGCATAAAAGAACAGGCATTTTTACCTCTGGAACTTATGAATCAATTGGATACCATAACATCAATGGGCCTACCGCTGGTAGATGAAGCCATCCAACTTTATGTTCCCGAGAAAATGATGGAAGAGAAAAAAGCCGGATTTACTCCCTTGATAATGTTTATAATTCTTTTGGCACTATCAGTATTAATGCTTATTTGGGAGATAAAAATGAAAAGACCTTATCGTTATGTGAATAAAAGCATCTTTTTTATTGCAGGATTGGTGGGGTTATTCTTAGTTGTTATGTGGATGTTTAGCTGGCATTATCCCGTACGGTATAACTATAATGTGCTTTGGATGAATCCATTATTTCTTTTATGTTTTTTTGGCGGTAAAAGAGTAAAACTCTACTTCATTTTGATCACAGCCTTCTTTTTGCTATTGTTTCTTCTTACCGGTTTTTTTATGATGCAACACTTCAATCTGGCATTTTATCCGTTAGCAGCTTTTTTGCTTGTACGTTTGTTATCACAAATGATGCCCCTCAAGCAGCGCAAAAAGGCTATTGATTAACCCTTAAGGGAGATATCGTTCAGGAGATGCTTATTTTTTATTTCAATATTCTTTCCGCTTGCCAGAATAATTCCTTCATGCTCCATTTCTTTAAGAATTCGAATGGCGCTATCCTTTGACATGCTTGACAAATCAGCGATATCCTGGCGGGAAATGGTTAGTTCAAATTTATCCTTATGATAAATGTCATTGCACAGGTAAAGGAGGATATCCGCTATTCTTCCATGCATCTGCTTTTGTGTAAGGCTGACAAAGCGTTCATATATCTTGGTCTGATCCATACTCACACTTCCCAAAAATTTTTCCATAAAATCAGGGTTGTCGCGTATTAGTTTTTTAAAATTCCCGGAATCTATAAAGCAAGCAGAAGTGGGCTCTACGGCAGTAACAGAATAGTGATACCTGTTATCGATAAAGATCCCCGGACCACCAAAAATTTTCAACGGCTTAATCAGTTCAAGAATCAGATTACGGTTATTAAACCCTTCAATATAGAGTTTTGCCAAACCACGGGTAAGCGAGATTAAATGCGTGGCGGAAGTGCCTTGCTTTATAATATTCTCTCCTGCTTTAAATGTAACTTCATAGCGGTTGCTGTTTATCAATACCAGCTCTGAATCTGATAATAAATTGAAAAAGGGTGATTTTTTATTGCATTCATAGCAAGTTTTGCATTTATCTGAAGTTATAAATTGAGTCATTTAGGTTTACTGTAATAGTTAAAAAATGCTAATTAAAACCAGTAATAAATTAATTCTCCCGGGTTTAACAGCTGTTTTGCTTAAATTATAATTAGACACACAAATATCGTCGATTTATATCAGTTAAGCAAACGTTATATATCAGTTTTAAAACCTGTATATTCACCTGTCACTTACAAGCAAAGGATTTTGTAATCATATACTTTTATGTTTTTAGAATAACACACATTTAGTTATCTAAATAGTTTCATTATTTTTTATTTTAACTATCATAATATGAAGCATATATGTATTTTTTTCCCGGGTCGAAACTTTTTTTTCTTATTGCTTACGCTGGTATTTTTTGGCCTTATTGGCTGTGAGAAAGTAACCCTTGATGGTCCCACAGTAGACCCAGGCGAGCCCGTCTCTTTTTCAGAAGATATTATCCCTATCTTCAACGATAACTGCATCTCATGTCATGACGGGGCTATATCACCAACCCTTACTGAAGGCGAGGCTTATGACGAGCTATTCAGTGAAGACCTTGTAAACACAGAAGCTCCGGCAGATAGTGAATTGGTTGTAAAGCTCAGGGAAGGTCATTTGGCTGGTCTGTCGGATTTCAATATTCAGAAAATTGAAGTTTGGATTGCTCAAGGGGCACTAAATAACTAATTTTTTAAAATTTAAAATAAATATAAATAAGAATTAGAGAGGCAAGAAAAAAATACCCTTACAAAAAGAGGATTTATTCTCATCTTGCAAATCTTATTGATAATCAAAATAAATATAGAACATATGAAAAAAACCGCCTTACTTCTCGTTTTTTGCCTGGTAATTTCAGGAATATTAATGGCCCAGGATGACGCTGATAATTCACCCGTGCGTTTCCCTTTTGAAACGGGTATTTTAATTGATAATCATACATATGTTACTCCTTTTAAAGGAATGCTTGAATATAGAATTCAACATCGTTTCGGCCCTGTTACCAATGGCATTACTGATCTTTTTGGCATTTATGCCCCATCCAATATTCGAATGGCGCTGAATTATGGTATCACAGACAAATTAATGGTGGGTATCGGATCTACAAAGGACTATAAACTACAGGATCTACAATGGAAATATGCGATATTACAACAAACAGAATCAGGCAGTATGCCGGTTTCCCTGACTTATTATGGCAACATGGTTATTGATGCCCGCGAAAATGAAGTTTTTTATCCTGAGGAAAATTACCGTTTTATACACCGTTTAAGCTATTTTACGCAATTTATTGTGGGGAGAAAATTCAATGATGTATTTACTTTTCAGGCTGCCCCAGCCCTGGCATATTACAATGCTGTAGATACTACTTATCAAAATATTAATGTTGGTTTATCACTTGGAGGAAGGGCAAAGATATTACCTCAAATGTCAATTATTGCTGAATACGGCATGCCTTTATATGTATCCGAAGAATCAGAAGCGAAACCTAATTTGTCTCTTGGCGTAGAAATAGGAACAGCCACTCATGCCTTTCAGATATTCCTGGCTACATATGATCAAATTGTTCCACAGCGAAACCTGGTGTACAATACAAATGATTTTACAGAAGGCGACCTATTATTGGGTTTCAATATTACTGCCAGGTTTTAACAAAATTAGTCACTAATGCACAAGAAATTCACATTTTACAAAAGCACCAAAGCATTCTTCATTGGTATGGCAATGCTGTTGATCGCAAGCATTTCCTATGCACTCATACAGGAGGATGATGAAGGTGAAATCCCTGAAAAAATACCCATGTTTGCTGAGGAAAATGAGGCATGTTTACAGTGCCATGGCGACGATGTATACACTTATGTAAATGAGGAAGAAGGGATATTCCATAAAGGACGCATGTGCGATTCAAAAGTGGTAGATTCAGCAGCTTTTTACCAGTCTAATCACTATTCTTTTATGTGTACAGACTGCCATTCGGCCGATTATGATACCTTTCCTCATCCCGGGGAGCTTCGGTTTGAACCCATGTGGGGATGTATGGATTGCCATGGATATGATGAAACATTTGCCCAGTATCATTTTGAAGAAATTGCAGAGCAGTACGAGAAAAGTGTACATTACGAAGCAGATCCAGATGGTTTTAGCTGTTGGCAATGCCATGATGCACACACGTATGTTACCTATGCACGCAATAGCGAAAATATTTTGAAAACCGTTGCTTACGATAATAACATTTGTCTGAAGTGCCATGGAAATATGGATGAATATAACCTTATAGATACTCAACCTAAAGAGGAAGTAACCCTTATTTCTGACCATGACTGGTTACCAAACCAGGAAAGGCATTTTTCAAAAGTACGGTGTATAGAATGTCATACTGAAAAGCACGATAGCCTCTTAATTCCACATAATGTTAGACCAAAAGAGGAAGCTGTCAAGAATTGTGTGGAATGCCATTCTTCAAACAGCATGTTGCTGGCTTCACTTTATAAATATGAAGTTTCTGAGGAACGGAGCAAATATGGCTTTTTGAATGGTCCGCTGGTTCAGGATTACTACGTTATCGGGGCAACCCGGAATTACTATTTAAATGTTGCCAGTGTGGTTATCGCGCTACTTATTTTTCTTGGTATTGGCATACACGTTATCCTTCGTATCAAACACAGAAAATCTTAGAAACATGTCTGAAAAAATATATTTCTACCCGGTTTGGCTTCGTTTATGGCATGCACTCAATGCTATTTTATTCATCATACTTATCATTACCGGGGTTAGCATGCAGTATTCTGATCCGCAATATCCATTTATTCCGTTTGCTGCTGCTGTATCCATACATAATGTATGTGGGGTTATTCTTAGCTTAAATTATCTAATTTTTCTGCTCGGAAATATTTTCCTTCCTAATGGTAAATATTATAAGATGAAATGGAAAGGTTTAATTTCACGCGTAAAAATGCAGATGCATTATTACCTCGTCGGATTATTCAAAGGTGAACAACCCCCTTTTCCACTCGATCGTTCCCGGAAATTTAACCCCCTGCAAAAGCTCACTTATATTCTGGCCATGTATATTGGTGTACCTTTAGTAATGATCACAGGATGGGCACTTTTATTTCCTGAGATTATTATTGAAAAGGTTTTTGGCGGTAGTGGCATCTTCGCCACCATTATTTTTCACATCATTCTAGGTTTCCTATTATCAATATTTATGATCATACATATTTATTTTTCAACCATAGGTGCCCGTCCATCGGCCAATTTTAAAGCAATCGTTTCAGGTTGGCACGAGGGACATTAGTTTGGCATTTCTTTTGTTATATAATAAACAATTAATTATTCATTAAAAATTATCATCATGAAAAAGTTTATAAATTTTCAATCTTTCACCGGATTTAGTCTGGTTGTACTTATGGCTCTTGCTTTATCCTCTTTTGATATTGCTCAGGAGCAACCCAAACCCTGGCCGGTTCCAGATAAATATGAGAACATGGAAAATCCGGTAGCTAACGATGCAAATTCAATCAAAGACGGAAAAGCATTATATAATCGCTATTGTGCTTCCTGCCATGGAAAAACAGGTCTAGGAGATGGCCCGAAAGCAAGAATGCTGAAAACTTTCTCCGGAGATTTTTCAAGTGACGAATTCCAAAAACAAAGTGATGGCGCCCTTTATTACAAAACTGCTGAAGGTCGCGGTGAAATGCCGGGTTATGAAGGAAAATTAAGCGAAACTGATATTTGGCACATGGTTAATTACATGAAGTCTCTGTAAAAGATCATCTTAATCTTATAGATATATCATTAAGCCCTGCTTATTTTAAGCAGGGTTTTTTTACAGGGAATTTTTAAAAAGCAACAATAATTTAGGCAGGAATATAAATAGCCCAGTAACTACTGAAAAGATAGCGGTTAAGAGCACAGCACCTGCAGCCACATCCTTCGCCTTTTTAATTAGATGATGTTTTTCTGCGCACACAAAATCAGCAATATATTCAAGTGAGGAATTAAATGCTTCTGCGGATATTACCAGCGTTATGCACAAGCAAATAAGAATCCACTCCACGGATGAGATTCCAAGAAATAGCCCCATTGCTATGGCCATAATTGCCGCCACAACATGGATACGTGCATTAGGCTGATCTTTAAATAGCGTTAATAAACCTCCCAAAGCATATGAAAAGCTTTTGGCCCTTCCATTCCAAACGTTTTTTTTATTATTCATTAAAACCATGCTTGCTTTACCTGTTTCGTATTAAACCAATTATTGAAGATAGGATACCTAAAATGCTAAAAAATATTATGATATAACTAAAAATAAGTGTTGTATTTGTCAGTTGGAATTTTTCACCAAGTTTAATAAAGGCCCAACCTGCAGCAAGAAACAGTAGACTGATAATAAGAAAAACCCAGTGAATAATTTTTTTATTTTGTCTGTCCTGTGGATCTTCCATTCCACAATTAGTTCAATTGCTGTTTGTTAACTATCTTGTAATCAATTTCTAAAAATTTTGTAACCTCTTTCTTCCATCTTTCTTCTACAAAGTCCGTATGATTTGGGTGATTATTATAATTATCATAGGCTTCCTGGTTCTCAAATTCCATATAAAACCCATATTGATAGTCATTTTTTAGACTGATTTCATAACGTAACTGAAAATTTTCTACCCCGGGAATTGTGCTTAAAATTTCATATCCATCACTTAAAAATTTCTTCGTTTCATTTGCATCTTCAGGATAGGGCAAATTGAAGATTACGGAATGGATAATCCTGTTTTGTTCAGTAGATGGAATGCATGAAAAAATTATAATGGACAAAACAAGCGCCGATAAAAGCTTTTTTAGATGCATATTGATTAAGTTTTAATTTGATAAAGATACGAATGGCATGCTGAAAATCACAAAAATATAGTAGTTTGAAACCGGGTTACAGAAAAATACCCTTCTGATGTATATACAGAAGGGTATTTGTATTTACCTTTAAAGACATTCGTTGATTTAAAGAAATCAGAATTTTTGTGTAAAGCTTCTAATCAATTACATTTCAACAAAGGTTACTTTTCCTGTGTTAATGTCATACATTGCTCCTACAATGTCAATTTCTCCATTATCATGCATTCCCTTAAGCACCGGGCTCATGGTTCTAATATCATCGATGGTGAGCATAACATTTTTTAAGGCAACATCATTCACAAATTCTATATTTTTAGAACTACGTTCTACGCCGGGAGCTGTTTCAACAGCCTCAATAGCAGGTTCAATTTTATCCAGCATTTGCGTAAGGTTACCAAGTTCTGCATTGTCACAGGCGCCCTTAACAGCACCACATGCTGTATGTCCCATCACAACAATAAGCTTAGAGCCTGCCACTTTAGTGGCAAATTCCATACTGCCTAAAATATCGTAGTTTACAAAATTACCGGCAATACGGGCATTAAATACATCACCAATCCCCTGATCGAATACGATCTCAGTAGGAATTCTTGAATCTACACAGCTTAGAATGATGGAATGCGGGTATTGTCCTGTTGAGGTTTTATCAACCTGAGTGCCAAAATCATAATTTAAGGCTTCCCCCTTCACAAAACGCTCGTTTCCTTCTTTTAGCACCTGAACAGCCTGTGTAGGCGTCATTTTTGCCTGGCTTTCTTTGGTTTCTGTCTTTTTTACTTTGTCATCGCCCTCGGGGTAATGATTGTGGGCATTTATATTGGTAAAACCTATGGATAGCATAAAAAATGCCCCACCTAATAATATTGATAGTTTTTTCATTTTTTTAAAAATTAAATTGATTATTAAAATATGGTGAAAAGAATAGTTTCCTTCACGGGAATCCACCGGAAAGGAAAAAACAACTAAAAACCATATCAGGCTTCAGGAGGAGGGCAAGGTGTTTCCATGATGTGTGATAGAGATAAGGAGCTAAAATAAATGGAATGAAGTATATTTTGATCATATAAATTCACATAAATGTTTACTTTCCCAATATATTCAGTCAGTTGTTCAAATTCTTCATCGTGTGACTGATTTTCACCCGCTGGCAAAGATGTATTTTCTACTGAATAGGAGGGGATAAATTCTTTTAATAGCGTCGCATCTGCTTCAACTCCTACTAAAACAGACAGAAAAACACCTAATAAAAGTCTAATCATTTTCCGCATTTATAAAATGTGTTTATTTATTTTTATAAATGTTTAAACAGAAAATGTTGAATATGGTTCACTGCGGGCATAAAAAAGGCTTGCATTAAACATAGAAGCCTTTTTTATGGGTATTTTGATTTTTTATGTCTCAATGGCTTTATCATCAGATAAAACAGAATAAATATATGCTTTAGCAGCGATGAAAACAGGTATCAATATAAATGCATATATAAAATTCAGGAAGGGAATGAGCAAGGGTAAAACCAATACCAAATTCACAAAGAAAATAGTCCATTTTTGACCATAGGTCATTTCATTACTCTTTTTCAGGGATTCTATTATATTTTCATTTTTATCAAAAAGAAGCAAAACAGCCATACTCCATGCAATGCTAATTACAATACCGGGGATTACAAAAAATAAGGCTGCCATTGAAATACCCGCGCCCCGCAATGAAATGAGAAGGAAGAATTCGCCCATGTATTTGCGATACTTAGCATCAAAAATCTCAAGTGGAGAAATCATTTTACCCTCCTTTAAAGCTAAGGGTAAAGTGGACATTGCAATAGTGGTACCCACATTCAAATAGGGTATCCATATTGTTAATATCCATAAAATACCTGCACCTAAGAGGGGTAGAAAGTTTTTCAGGCCAATTTTAAACGCGTTCGACAATACCTCTCCAAATTGTAATTTGTTTTTCATTTCATTAAAGTTTTAAAATTAATAATTTGTCCCATTCTAATATTGTAAGTAAATATATAAAATTTAATGATTTTAGGTAAGAATTGAGCAATAAAATATGTTTTATTGCTATTACTTCTTTAAAATTCCTTAGTTTTAGATAATAAGTTTTTGAACATAATGTAGCAAATAAATGTCATACGAATTCATACTTTAAACACACTATTATGCAAAACATCAGACGCACATTTTTAAAAATTATTTCAGGGCCACTTTAGGTTTAACCCTCCCATTTAATGGTTTTTCAATGATATTAAATGAAAGCGATAAATGGGGTAGCCTAATGCCTTTAAAAGAATTTGGATCTACCGGACGTAAAGTTACCATGATGGGTGTAGGAGGTTTTCATGTTGGAAGGATGACGGATGATGAAGCCCAAAAAACCATAGAACTTGCTATTCAAAGGGGAATTCGTTTCTTCGACAATGCCGAATCATATTTAGATGGTGAAGCAGAAATTAAATTTCGGAAGTTCTGAAATCCAAAATATCGTGATGAAATATTTTTGATGACCAAGACCCGTGCTAAAACAAGAAAAGAGGCTGAAGAACACCTAACCGGTTCCCTGAAGCGGATGAATACTGATACACTTGACTTGTGGTTGATGCATTCCATTGATTCAGAAGCTGATGTTGAAGGACGGATCGACAAAGGTGTTTTGGATTTTATGCTGTAGGCGAAGCAGAAAGGGATCGTGAAACATATCGGCTTTTCCGGGCACACCACCATAAATGCACACAAACGAATTCTTGCTATCACTGATGAAATGGAAGCCTGCATGTTGCCTATTAATGTTGTTGATATGGGCTATGAGAGTTACATCGAGAATGTCTTACCCTTGTTGTTGGATCAAAAAATAGGGGTTATTGCCATGAAAACACTTGCTGGCGGATCGTTCTTTGGCCGTGGTTTTGACGGAAATCGGTCTGCTTCTGATACGGTAATGAGCCATATCTCTGTTGAAGAGGCTATCCAGTTTGCTTTGTCTATGCCTAATGATGTGTTGGTTACAGGTGCAAAGGATTCGGCAATGCTTGAGGAGAAAATTGTTATTGCAGAAAATTTCAGTAAATTATCTGAAGAAGAGCTTCAGGTATTGTTTCGCAAAGTATCTCATCTTTCAGGCAATAAAGTAGAATATTATAAAAGTTAACAAGGCTACCGTAGCATATTCTTGCCATTCATTTTCAAATAGATTTTCCACATTATGGTAATTTTACTATATTAGGATAATATTTTACTAAATCTAAATGAATGGAAATTAAAGGTACTGCCGTTAAATCGATCAAGGAATTTGTCAAGACTAAATTCCCTGATAGATATGAGGAATGGATTGATTCTTTGTCAGAATCTTCCCGCTTTATCACCAACTCAGTGATTACTTCCGGGTGGTATCCTTTGCAGGAAGCAGCCATTGAGCCTACCCAAAAGGTTGGGCGCTTGCTTTACCAGGATATAAAAAAAGGTGCCTGGGAATGCGGGCGTTACAGTGCCGAATCTGCTCTGACGGGTATTTATAAGATATATGTGAAATTCAGCTCCCCAGGACATATAATGGACCGCGCAAGCCGTATTTTTCAGGCTTATTACCGCCCTTCCAACATAGAAGTTATACACAAAACCGCAAAAAGTGTTACTGTGGCCATTGATCATTTTCCACAGCCTGATAGCACCATCGAATACCGGATTGCCGGTTGGATGGAATGTGCACTAGAAATAAGTGGCTGTAAAAATGTGCAGGTGAATACCAAATCAAGCATGGCACGTGGTGATAAAAACACAACCATTGAGATGACCTGGGATTAAACTCACTTTTACCGGAGTTTTTAATGGATTGATATTTATCATGCATTACAATGATAAATGGTAATCAATTTCATGAAATATTAAAGCGGTGACTATGAAAATAATATGCTGGTAATTCGTATATTTCAGTATACTTTTCTCATTAATCTATCCGCTCATGAAATTTAAAAATTTAAAAATTGGTAAAAAGCTATCTATTGGCTTTGGTAGTATTCTTTTAATTGCCATTATCATTGGTGTAGTATCATTTTTGAGTCTTACACGGGTGAATTATTATTTTACTGATATTTCAGAAGTCCGTATGCCGGGTGTTTCTAACCTTAAAGAGATGGAATATGGGCTTGAAAAATTACGTGTGGCGCAAAGAACTCTGCTGGCTCCCAATTTACCTGATGCAGAGAAGCAGGTTCAGCTAAAAAACATCGCTAAATCCAGGGAAACCTATGGTGCAGCCATGCAAGCATACCTTTCACTGCCACAAAGTGATAAGGAAAAAGAATTATGGGGTGAATTCCAGCAGAATCTGGAAGAATGGAAACAGGTGAACATCGAATTTGAGGGTGTCATGGAGTCTATCATTGAAAAAGATTTAGAGGATCCAATGAATTTTCTCAAAAATATCGTAGGTTTTCAACAGGACCATTATAAACTTGAAGCACAAACCCTGCACGCCATCAGCAATGGTGAGCTTTTTGAGGGGGGTGAAGACCATAACGCTTGTCGGTTTGGTGAATGGATATCCCAGTTTTCAACTTCTAATGTTGCAGTAAGCCAGGCATTAAAGAATATCAAAGACGATCATCTGCATTTTCATCAATCCATAGGTGAAATAAAGAATAATATAAGAAGTGGTCAAAGATCAACAGCCATGGACGTATATGATAACCAGACTGCCATAGCAGGAAAAGATGTTTTTACCGGCTTTGATTTGATGCAGCTTGAGGCTGAAAATGTCCTGGATTTATATGCCAAAGCCTACCATAACAACATTAATATTTCCCGTGTACAACAAAATGAAGCATTGGGCTTACTGGCAGAAATTGCGGATGCCAATGAAGAAATTGCCCATGAGGAAGTAATTGCCGGACATAAAGCGATTATAAATAGTGAGATTATTATTGTCATGGTAATTTTGGCAGGTATTATTCTTGGAATTATTCTTACTATAGCAATTACAAGGATGATTACAGGACCAGTTAAAAAGGGCCTGAGGCTTACGGAAAAGGTTGCTGCCGGAGAGCTTGATGTTGTGATAGATATTGATCAGAAAGATGAAATTGGCCAGCTAGGATTTGCCCTTGAACGAATGGTAACCAAGTTGCGTGACATTGTATTCAATATCGTAAGTGGTGCGGAAAACATTGCTTCTGCCAGCCAGCAAATGAGTGCCACTGCCCAGCAAATGTCACAAGGGGCTACCGAACAGGCTAGCTCCGCCGAAGAAGTATCCTCCTCAATGGAAGAAATGGCGGCGAACATTCAGCAGACGACTGAAAACGCTCAACAAACTCAGACAATTGTAGCTACTGCCACTGATGGCATTAAAGAAGGAAACACTTCTTCTTCAAAATCTGCGGGTGCTATGAAAAATATTGCTTCTAAAATTTCCATTATTAGTGAGATTGCTTTTCAAACCAATATTTTGGCCCTGAATGCTGCTGTAGAGGCAGCAAGAGCTGGTGAGCATGGAAAAGGCTTCGCCGTAGTGGCTTCTGAGGTACGTAAACTCGCTGAGCGTAGTAAAGTAGCAGCAGAGGAAATTAATCATGTTTCTATTGATGGCGTAAACATTGCCGAAAAGGCAGGAAAACAACTGGAAGAGCTGGTACCTGAAATTGAGAAAACGGCAAAACTTGTACAAGAGATTACCGCTGCCAGCATGGAACAAAATAGCGGTGCCGATCAAATTAACAGTGCCATACAGCAATTAAACCAGGTTACGCAGCAGAATGCTGCCGCATCAGAAGAAATGGCAACCAGTGCTGAGGAACTTTCCAGCCAGGCAGATACTTTAAAGGATTTGGTGGCATTTTTTAAAACGGGTAACCTGACGCATTCAAAAATTGCTGACCGATCTGGACATTTTGCTGAAAATGAGACTGCAACAAATCCAGAGGTAGAAAAAGAAGACCTTGTAGAAAAATTTGATGGTTAGGTAATGAGGGTTTTTTAAGATCCGGCTTCACCTGGTAGTATTAATCCGGCTATTAGCACTATTCGTGCTATGCCGGATTTTTTTAAAATGCACCAAGGTCAATTGAAAAAATTGCCTCTGAGGTAAAACTATTTGTTTCATGTATCCATGTAGTGCGTAAACCAGTATTGAATGGAAAAATAATTTGTGCAGCATGAAAATCCATCGTTAATTCTAACCCTGAGGAAGAAAACCGGTTTTCTTCTATTTCAATACCCCTGTTTGTAGAGGTAAGGAAATCTCCTTTTCCATAATCATAAAATAAACGCGCTTTAAACCTTTTTATATATACAATTTGCCAAACAGCCAGATCAGGATACCAGAAGGGAAAAAAGTATTCTGCAGTAAAGCGTGTAAGCTTTTCAGAAAAAGCGAAAGTGTATCCCCTTGGAAGCGACGCATAGCCTGAAACTAAATACTTTTCTGTATTTTGCCGCTGTGCGCTGCCCTCCAAAATGAGGCTGTGGTGTGCAAAAGGACCTGGAATATATAAACGACCGAATGCATGAAAAACATTTCCGAAATCATCATCGCCAGGAGTGGCCAGGTAGCTGATATTTGACAGCACACCGGCACGTGGTGCCACATCTCTTTGTGCCAGCTTCAGATAGGAGTAGAACAATGTACTGAATTCGTTTTTTGAGCGTCCACGGTAATAATCACCATTTTCTTTAAACCGGTGGGTGTTGAAATACGAGTACTTATATGACGGAATAAATGAAGTTAACAGCATGTTATGCCTGAAGTTCAATGGGAGATAGATTCTTCCGGAATACGTAAGGCCATCATTTTCAATATTTAATGCTTCATTAGCAGGAATATTGATAACCTGAGGCCGGCTGCCATAGGTGCTGCTGAACTCAAAAACCGGGTACAAACCACGATAAGTAAAATTTGTGGAAAGATAATGGTGGTTATTCTTCCACGCATATCCCAGAGTGGTAAATGCTGTGGAAAGGGTGTTTTGTGAGAGCAGCGTTAACCCGGGATGTATCTCTGGATCTGTAATTTGCAATTCGTTATAATCGAAATAAAAAGGTGACCAGCTATGGAACCGGAATAAATGCAGCCACCTGTTATAATTTTTTACAGGGTAATTATTATTTGGGATATCAGACGGTTCTATGATGTTATTCTCCTCTTCTACCAGGGGGAGGTATGTTTTTATGCTTGTATTTTTTATCTTTTTATAGGGAACCCATAAATCCTTATCAAGCCTGGTTTTAACTACCCTGAAGCCATCAACAGAATAATTTGCATAGATGAGGTTACCACTTTTGGAGATGAACGGGTCATAAGCTCCAAAGGGAGCCGAGGTAACCTGGTATTCCTGGGTATTGTCTGTATTAACGGCATGAATGTTGGGAATGCCGCTCAGGCTGGAACGAAAATAGAGATGTTCTTCGCCCCAGGTAAGCTGTGTAATATTTTCGAACGTGGGAGGTTTTATTTCCTTCCATGTTTTAGTGTCCGGGGCAAACAGCGAGATGCTCTTCCCCTTATCCTGCAGCAGGATAACGGCAATGCGGGAACCGGTTTGATCCCATACCGGAAAAAGCGGCATCCGGTTTTCTGCAGTTAAATTTCGGGAAATTATATTTCCTGTTGTGGCATCCAGAATCGTTATAAAATAATTGTTGTCTTTTGTGATTTCTACAGCCACAATTTTCTTTCCATCTGGCGATATATCCGGGGCAAAATAACGGCTTTGATGCGTGAGTTTGGTTATATTCCTACTCGCAAAGTCCAGTTTTTTAATAACGGAATAGTTTCGGTGTTGCCAGCGAGGGTCAGATTCCTGCTCAGCCCAAACAAGTGTGAAGCCATCTGTGCTTAGTTTAACCGGATCGTAAAAACCAGGGATAAACAATTTTTTCTCCACTTTATCCGGATCAATCAGCACAAATTGTCGGTAATATCCCGGTCCGTATTTTTCAGCTACGACGGAGCCATTGTCTATTTGCAAAGGAAACCGATAATTTACGTAATCTGATGTTGATTTTTTTTGTAATGATTGATAAACTGTAGGTATATTTTTTTCCGCCTGGTTCTGCCATGCTGTATCACGACTTTCCATGGTATTATGGTACAAACTGTTTTTAGAAAGTCCGGCATGTTTTTTTAAGCCCGCATAAAAAGGGAATATCAGAAATGGTCTGCGGGCAACGTTGTCAAGTGTTTTATTGAACAGCTCCGCGCCATAATGGGCTCTGCCGTAAGAAACAAGCTGATAACCATACTGATAATGATTGGGCACATAATCTTTGTAAGATCCATAAAATGCTTTATAATAGGAGTAAGGCTTTTCCCTGCTCAGCAATAAGGTACGTAGTTCCATTTCAAAAGACGGCATCCGTCCCCTACCTGCCCGGGAAAGAGCTGTTTCTGTAGCAACGGCATCTCCTTCCAGAAACCAAAGAGGGATAAGCCCGGTAACGGCTCCGGCAATCTGTTCGCCGCCAGCATAAGTGGCAGCACGGGTAATTCCCTGGAACATTTTACTGGT